>OBWG01000857.1_pt1 | contig 16723 bp, 8 predicted proteins | sample 1495221 | NCBI WGS metagenome assembly OBWG01 (sample SAMEA2580053, study PRJEB22360) | human gut metagenome | reverse complement strand
ATGTAGAAAAGTGGTGCTGGAAACAATCCCAGCACCAACTTTGTCTACAGTCTGAGAGCCCCCGGCTTTAATGACCGGGGGCTCTGGTTAAAGATAATATTTTGTTGTCATTTTACCTTTAATTTTCTTCATCTCTGCGCTTTCTTCCAAAGGAAGTGAATACAAGCATGATTCCCGATAATGCCGTCAGTAATGCAGATTTCATTGTATTCTGCCCTGTCTTTGGCAATGGCGCCATTGGAATCAGATCATCATCAATAGAAATCACATCACCGGTACTTGGAGCGGGCGCTAACGGTACTTCCGGCGTATCAATGTTAGTTATCGTACCAGGGCCACCACTGGAATTGCCAGGATCCCTGTGACCACCATTGTTTCCGCCGCCTCCATTACTGCCGCCGCCATTTCCACCGCCATTATAATTAAAGTAAGCAGTGAATGTGGTATCTTCTGCGAAGCTGGCTGCAGAGATTTCATTTGCATTTGCATAATTGACTGTTCCATCAGACCAGCGTGCAAAACTGTATCTGCCGACACCGGATACCGTTACATCTGCAAATGGGTTTACAGCTGTTGTTTCAATTACCTGATATCCATTTTCGCCTTCTGTCACCATCATGATCGTATGAACTTCCACTATGTTTCCATTTATAGTTCCATAGCTTGGGTTTTCAGATACATAGCGGAATGTAATCTGGCGGTAATCCGGTATGTTGTCCGGATGGTTTGGATCCGGATTCTCAGGGTCTGTCTCACCAATCTTATCTTCTGCGAAGTAAGCGGTAAATGTGGTATCCTGTAAATATGTCTGAGATTTCAGGTTCTGCATATCTGCAGTATAATCTCTCCCCTCGGTATCTGCCCAATAATCAAAGGCAAATCCATCAAGGGCTTGTGCAGTTGCTCCGTCAGGGCTGATCGGGTACTTATCAATGTAATTTCCGTTTTCATCTGTAAATGTATGAACCTCTGTCTCTGTTACACTAACAGTTCCCATGGTTTCATCCGCGCTTACATACCGGAAAATCGTCTGATATTTGTCTGGGTGGCCGTCTGGCTTATCAGGATTGATCGGATCCGTAGGATCAGTTCCGCCCATTTCATCTAAAGTGTAATAAATATCTACACGGTTCTGGGCTTCATCGTTGGTAACAAGTTTATCGGCTCCATCTGCCTTTACCAGAACGTATGTATGATCTTTGTATGTCTCATGCTGTAAAACAGTTACATTTGATACTTCCAGGATTCCTGTTCCATACAATGCCGTCCCATTTGTAGATTCAATCACAGTTTCATTTAAACCTTCATAATGTTTCACTACTTCATAGTTATAATTCTTCTGCTGGTATATGATCTCTACATGGTTGGCTTTCACATCGTTGGTGACCAGACGGTCTGACCCTTCTGCCTTCACTAACTCATAAAGGCCGCCCTCATAAAGTTCTTCCTGCAGCACGGTTACTCCTGACGCCTCCAGAATGTTCTGACCATATAACGCAGTTCCGCTCTTAAATACTGCATCTACCTCTTTTCCTTCCGCATCCAGATATCTCTTTACTACGTCATATACATAGGCGTTCTGCTGGTATATGATCTCTACATGATTGGCTTTCACATCGTTGGTGACCAGACGGTCTGACCCTTCTGCCTTCACTAACTCATAAAGGCCGCCCTCATAAAGTTCTTCCTGCAGCACGGTTACTCCTGACGCCTCCAGAATGTTCTGACCATATAACGCAGTTCCGCTCTTAAATACTGCATCTACCTCTTTTCCTTCCGCATCCAGATATCTCTTTACTACGTCATATACATAGGCGTTCTGCTGGTATATGATCTCTACATGATTGGCTTTCACATCGTTGGTGACCAGACGGTCTGACCCTTCTGCCTTCACTAACTCATAAAGGCCGCCCTCATAAAGTTCTTCCTGCAGCACGGTTACTCCTGACGCCTCCAGAATGTTCTGACCATATAACGCAGTTCCGCTCTTAAATACTGCATCTACCTCTTTTCCTTCTGCATCCAGGTATCTTTTTACTACATCATACACATATGAACCTTTTCCGAATGTAACTACATATGTTATATCTTCTGTAATACGTGTTTCTATCGTTGGCTTTTCGGCCTTTTCCCCATTGGCATTCCACTGTTCCGTAGATGGATCATATCCATCAGACGGCACTGCATCAGCAATCTGGTCTTGACTCAGAGTTCCATATGCACCCTCAGTTCCAGGTTCTGCATACTCCATATCTTCATTATTTGAAGATGTGTGCTTATAAAGCGTTACATAAACCGGTTCTGTAATACTTACAGTACCATTTTCTGCCTCGTAGCGAACGATTACCTGATATTTGTCTGGTATATTGTCACTGTTCTCATCCAGTTCGTAATAGACCTTTACCACGTTGTCTGCCGGATTCGTTCCGATTACTACTCCGTTTTTCCTCACATCCTCAAGAACATATGTCTTCCCATTATACTCTACCTGCTTCTCAGGAGCGATCACGAATGCGCTCTGGTATTCTTCCTGACTGACTTGAGTCAGATCTGCATCCATCTCTCCGTCAAAGTAGAATTCCACTCTTGCTTCAAATTTTGCCCTTGCAGCATAGATCAGTTTAAAATGTGCTCCTTCCTTGTATATCTCGACTCCCTCTGGGTTCTCCTTCTCCCATCTTCCCGGTTCTATATAGCCTAATACCGGGTTTCCGGTCGGGATATCGTCCTGCGTCAGCTTATAGCGTCCATTCTCATCCCACTTGCCTTCCTCATTCACAAGTGTTACCACCTGCTCATACCAGGTCTGTCCGTTTTCAAAAGTTCCGTTGGTTACTGCGTAGGTTACGGTTGTCTGATACTCATCCGGTATTCCGTCACCGTTCTCGTCCTCTCCAAATACTGCCACATATTCTGATGTTTCATACAGTCCATTTTCCTTGCTGTATATATCAATAATGTCTCTTGTGAGATTCTTTTCCCAGCTTACAATTTCTCCGTTATTCGTCCAGTATTTGAAAGCCCATCCTTCCTTACCTGCTGCAGCAGAACCTTCAGGTATTCCAGTTGCCGGTCCTACGCTTTCGGACTCGGGTGATGTGATTCCGTGATCTGCATGATCCGGCCTGTAGCTAATCACTACTTCAGCATTTTCTTCCCACTTGGCATATACATCTGTATCTTCTTTAATTCCATCCAGGTTTTTATCCCACCCGTCAAATGTATATCCCGGTTTCGTAGGAGGCTCTGGTTCTTTAGCTGTACCATTCCAGTCTACAAGATCCGTTCCCCACGGATTTTCATTATCTTGTGACTCCCAGAACCGAACTGTATACTGTAATTTAAAATAGACCTTAAGCACAGTACTCCCATCCGCTGCAACCTGTTTGCTCCACTCGCGTTTTTGGGATTCATCCAATACATAATGTTTATCCAGACTGAGATCCGGAGTCTTATCAGCATCCGTTACCGTTACCAAACTGCCCGTCTCTTTACTGCGGGATTCTGATTCGGACCGGAAAACAAATTCTCCAGTTTTGCTGTTTTGATAATAGTAGTTTACATGATATACATTTTCAGCCGCTTTCCATTTTGCCCAAACCTCAATATCTTCTGTGATATGATTAAAGTCTCTATTCCAGCCATCGAAAATATATCCTTGTCTAGTCGGCTCTTTCGGCGCCTGCGCATCTTTACCCCAATCTACTTTCTGCTCCTTTAAGAGTGTTCCGCTCTGCATTTCCCGGAAATTTACCGTGTACTCAAGCTTAAAATACACCTTAAGTTCTGTACTTCCATCTGCTGCCACGTTTCCTTCAAGAACACTCTGCTGTTCATCCAACCTATAATGCTCCGGATCCATCGTTGGAGTCTTATCCATTTCGGTTACCGTAACAGGCTGATCTGTCTTTTCTTTTCGTACCTGTGAGGTGCCATTTTGAACAAATTCTCCAGTTTCTGTATCCTGGTAGAACCAGCTTACCTTATAGCTGTTATCTGCGGGACTCCATTTGGCATATAATGTGATTTCCTCAACGGTATCATCTTTTGCTATCTCTGCATATGTTTGGGTATCCTTGTATTTGTCAGTTAACTCTGAGTCTGTATACCATCCCTCAAACACATATCCTGTACGGTCCGTTTTTCCGCTCAGGTCTGCAGAATTCCATTCAACTGTTTTTGATTCTACCGCAGTTCCTCCATTGGTTTCATATCTCACCGTATAGGTGTTTACCGTCGGAGTTGTGGTCAGACGAATGACATGATTTTCATCTGCTGTCGAAACTGCCTCTTTCAGATCCCACTTGCCTGCTGTATGCGTCTCGTCTTTGCTGTCCTTCCAGCTGCTAAACGTCACACCCTTTTCTACTGGTAAAGCCTGAACTGTGACCACATCCTGCTCATAAGCTGAAAGATCTTCTTTATACTCAGAATATCCTCCTTCATGTTGATCAACTCTAGGAATCGTGTAGTTATTTTTATCTTCAGGCGCAGAAACAGACGCGGTTCCGTTAATTTGGTAACTTACCGTATAAACCGAAGAAAGATAAATATACACAGTTGTACCAGACTTAACATTATCTATAACGTTCTTATTGATCGGCTTACATCCATCTTTTCCATGAGCCTGGACTGCATAAATTGCATTTAATACGCAGTTACCTTTATTATAGGTAACTTTCATGTCAATGCAGTCATATTGCTCATATCCAAAATGGATGGTGCCTTTCTGAGCTATATTTCCATCCAGATAAACTTCTACGTTTGCTGTACCCTGATAATACTGATTTTCATTCGGTTTGTTGTTATCAATATCGACAAACGGGCCTTCTATTCTATCATTTATAATTTCTTTAAAAGTCCACGTTCCAATGAACATCAGTGACTCTGCATTCATTTTAACTGTCTCTTCTGTCACTTTGGAATCATTGAGGTACCACCCATCAAATTCCCAGAAACCTCCGTTTGCCTCATCTGCAATCTTTGTATTTTCCGGTATTGGCTTAACCTTAACCGCCTGACCTTCATAGTATTTGTTTGAATCTTCAGGGGCTTTATCCTGCGTGATTGCTTCTGGATATTCAGTATCTTTAATATCGTCTGCATTTTTATATCGGAAGCTATAGGAAACTGTTCCCTGGTCTGCAATATCGCACTGTGTCTGTGCTGAATCCTTAACGGTTGCATATGTAGTGACCTGAGAATCTGTAATCGCCAGACTGTAGCTGTAAGCAATCTCTGCATCGACATTTAAATCAATTTTTCCTGCTTCACAATCTTTTTCCGTTACTTTATACGGAACAGTTGCACGATAAAACGAACCATACTTATGAAGTTCTCCAGGATCTACTTCCCTCCCTCCAACAGTTAAGGATGTAAGACTTACATCTTCAACGTTAAGTTCTTTTCCATTAACCTGAGTATTCGGAGTAATGTCTACAGTTATATTCAGAACATCTCCTGGTTTGACATTTATAGTTTTATCACTGGAAACCCGTACATCCATTCCAGGTTTTACGCCATATACTTCAAACTTTAATGTCTCTGCCTCTGTTCCCTGGCCTGCCGTTCTGGAGAATCCAAAACAAGCAATATATCCAGCTTCTTTGCCTTTTTCTATAGCACTTTGCAAACCTGGATAATGATCTATATTTCCAAAATTGTCCAGATCCAGGGAGTAGATATCACCGTTTCCAGATGCCCCCAGTCCAGTCAGAAGATATCCTGACTCTGGCTTTGCAAAAAATACAATGTATCCTGATTCACGTCTAGTTGAAAAGTCCTCTATTTTAAAGCTTTCATCAACCTTTTTTAATGAATTTTGTGCTGCTTCATCCGCATCATTAAAATGGATATAGGCTACTTCTGCATATTCGATTGAGGGGATAAACGTAACATCTTTCCCTTTATTATATGATGGCCATTTACTGCCTCCAACCAGCGCATAAATTGAGAAGTGTTCTGCCTCAAAAGAAACTGTAGTAATACCATTATCACTGGCAGTATCCATTTCTTCACTGACCGGAATAACAGCCGTTACATCTTCAGCGGTTACTTCAATCTCTTCTTTGGCAACCAGTTCTTTTGCAGCCCTATCGTCATCATATACCGTTTCTACATATACCGTTTGTACCGTATCTGCTGACGCTGCCTTTTCTTCAACAGACTGGCCTGAGAATGTAACAGTTACCTTTTTGCTGCCGCCCCAGATTTCAGAATCCAGCAGCTGATCCCCCAGCCAAAGGTTGATATCAAATGCCATAACAGAGGATATTTCTTTCCCTTCTCCTGCCATTCTGTCTGCAACAGCTGCCTCTACATCTTCATTTGCCCTGGATGCACTTGCAGTTACACCTTCTGGAAGTACGCCTTCCTCTGCACTGATCTGAATCGTTACACCATCCACCTCAATTGAATCCAGTGTAACCGCAGGATGATTTCCGTTTTCTGTCATATTGACCTCAACATCCATCTCACCTGCAGCTTCCAGCACGGAATACCATACAGTCCGGGAACCATCTTCATTCTCTTCTGTGCTGTCGGCTTCAATGATTTCTCCATTTACAGCCACACTTTCCACGCTGTAACCAATCTGGTTCTTTACTCCGAATACAAGTGCCTCTCCCTCTTCCACACCCCGTGGGCCGTCTATGATCCTTGCACTGTGCTCAGGGTTGATCGAGTAGGTCACCTTGCAGCCCGGAACATCTTCCAGAGCTCTCAATTCATTTAAGGTTCTGGTATACGCCTTCGCCGTACTGCACCATCCCATACCAACCAGGTCACTGTCTGTAGCTGCCGGTTTCTTATCTTCTTCTGGCTTGGAAGGAGTGGCCGGCAGAACAGGAACTGCCGGTTTGGTTTCTTCGGAAGCGGTAGTTTCAGGTACATCCGTCTCAGGAACGACGGTTTCAGGTACTGTGGTTTCCTCTGGCGCTTCTGCCGTTGTCTCCTTGGTCTCAGCCTCTGTGGTCTCTTCGCTGCCTGAAGTTTCTGCAGTTGCCTCCTCGGAAGTCTCCTCTGTCTCGGCTGCCGTTGTCTCCTCGATGGATTCTTCTGGAACCGTTGTCTCGGCTGTTTCCTTTTCTGTTGTTTCCGTTTCAGACTCTGTCTCCGCTTTACCTTCGGTTTCTGTCTCTGCTTCCTCGGACTTGACTTCCGTTTCTTCCACAGCCAATGTGTTTTCCTTATCCGCTACCCTTGGCACCTGATAGCGGGAAATGGAAGAAATGACTGCTGCTGCATCTTCGGCATACGTTCCTTTCTCAGTTTCACTTTCTTCCAGTCCTGCGTCGGTCTCAGCCGCTGTGGTTTCTGCTTCAGTTTCCGATTCTTCTAACGCTGTCTCGTTTGTTTTCTCGGTCTCAGTCTCTGCAACCTCGGTTTCTCCGGTTCCTGTAGTTTCTTTTGGGACTGTGGTTTCTTCCGGTGCAGATGATTCCTCTGTCTCCTCCGGCGCATTAGTCTCTTCCGCTTTGCCGGACTCTGCCGGAGCCAGTGTCTCAGCAGGAGTTTCCTCCGGCCTGGAAATAATGTTGCTCTCCTCTTCACCGAACTTATCTTCATAGCTCTTTACGGTGATTCGTTTGGTGCTCTTTACCTTTTCTTCCCCGTCTACAGTACGGATGATTTTCGTGGAACAGCTGATAGTGTCTTCTCCATTATTTACATATAGGAAAATAACTTCCTCATCCCCTGTGACCATATACATATCATCAGCATCCTCAGGCAGGCGTACAAACGTTCTTACTTCCGCGTCCATATCCCCGCCCTGGATATTGGGAAATACCTCATAGACCCTTCCTTCGCTAAAGAACAGGGCATCAAACTTTTCAATGGCGCCATTGGTAAAGTTCAGATCATCCGCTTTTACCGGGTTTCCATTTTCCAAGGCGTCGTTGACGGCATCTACCAGATCCGCGCCGTAGATCTCAAAATCAACCTGATTTCCCCCTGCTGCATACGCTGCGTTCAGATCTGTTCCCACACTGGTAAAAATCATCACGAACGCCAGCAGCAAAGCAACGAAACGTTTCTGAGCGTTCAGTTTTTTTCCTGAAAATGCCCGTTGTCTTTTCCGTCCTTCCATACTTCTTCTCCTCTCTATTTTTTTCACAGACCTCCCTGGCCCGTATAAGCAGAGTGTATCATTCGGCAATTACTGTCTGGTTACAAATTAAGGTTTTATTAAAAATAGCTTAATTTTTTTCATCCCCTTTTGAAATCTGCTCATCCTTATCATATCAAATGAGGCGTTATGGCAAGCGTTATTTTCTTCCTGTCATTCATAGAATTTTCATAATTCGGAATATTTTTTCTGTTCAAAAATATCCTGTTTTGCAGTACAGTATTACATTTTTGTTATATTTATTATCTGAAAATATATGAGCTTTTCTCTCGCTTATTGAATTTGCAATAAAACCATGCTACAATAGAACCAAACGCAAACTGTGAGTTTTTTTCTCACTTATATTATTGGGAGGTCATGGCTTTATGCTGAACCAGTTTATTCTGCAAAACTACCGTTTATTTAAAAATGAAACCCTGCTGGATCTGTTTCCCGCTCCAATCAACGAACACAAAGCAACTCTTCTTCCTGCCACAGAAGACCGGGAGGTATTTCTTCCCGTCATTGCTCTTTATGGGCCTAACGGCTGCGGAAAATCTTCTATTTTAGAGGGACTATGGGGCTTATGCCGCTTTATGGACAGAGACTACTCTCTTATTCTGTCCAGTTCCCGCAGCAGCTGCCGGCTGGATCTTGATGGCTCTTCAAAGCCAATGTCCTTTGATATACTTTTCAGAAACGGCGGCTTTCTCTTCCGCTACCAGCTGGAAATTTTAAAAGGCGCTGTAAAAGAGGAGCATATGTTCTACGGACGGCCCGGCACAGATGACGCAGGCATACTGTTCGGGCGCAGCGGAAATGATATCCATCTGGGGACAGCCGCAAAAGGGCTTATGCTGACTGGAATTCCTTCTTCTTCCCCTCTTCTTCCCCTTTTGGCAAGCCGTTCCGGCTCTCCCTGCATTCAGGCTGCTGCCGATTGGTTTTCCCAGGCGGGTTTCTTTACCCAAAAAGCGTCCTGGAATACCCCCTCTCTCCCGGAAGAACACGAAAAAAAAGGACGGCTCTGCCGTCTGCTTCAGGATATGGATCTGGATATTCGAGATTATTCTTACAGAAAAGAACCCGACACTCCCCAGCCGACGCTCTTTTTCACCCACGGACAACCAGGAAATCCACCCTTTGTGGTATCATATGAGGAGGAATCTGAAGGGATCAAAAAACTTTTATGCCTTTTGCCGGCTATTCTTAAAAGTCTGGACTGCGGAGGACTTCTTCTGGCAGATGATCTGGATCAGGTTCTGCACCCCCATCTGCTGCGTTTCCTCATTTCTTTATATAAGGATCGTGAGAAAAATCCTAACAATGCGCAGCTGCTTTTTACCGCTCACAATACCGCTATCCTCACGCCGGGACTCATGCGGAGAGATGAAATCTGCCTCTGCTGCCGGCCGGAAGGAAAGGAGGCCGTGCTCTACCCGCTTTCTTCCTACAAAAAAGAAAACGGCCTCATCCCAAGAAATGATGAAGCCTATGGCAAGCAATACCTTGAGGGACGCTACGGCGCTTCCCCCAGAATCCGCAGATAACGAAAGGTTTCTTGTCGGGAATCTGTTTTCCTATCCAAGAACTTCGTATTTTAAAGTAACTTTTCGGAAACCCGGCCAGCGGCGAAGATTCTTTTCAATCCGCCTGAAAATTGCCTGACAGTATTCCTTCGGTGAGCCATTTAAAAGAATCAGATACTGATCAGGGCTGTAACAGGTAAAGATATCGCCTCTGCGCAGGGTGGAGCCGATGGCAGCGCACAATTCACGGGCAGCCTCCTTTTGCAGGTCCCCTCTGTTTTCTAAAGACTTTCCTCTAGAATCCAATAGAAATACGCAGATTAAAACATTTTCCACCTCAATTCGTTCGGACATACGGGCCAGAAGGCGGTAACAGTCAATAAAAGACGGGTAGGCACAGTAATAAGGCCCCTGAGCCGCTTCCCGTTCTCTCAAACTGTCCCGTACGTCCTTTAACATATCAGCTGTATAGCGAATCTGGCTGCTCATAAGCCGAAAACGTTCCAGCATTCGTTCGGAAGGCGGCAGTCCCTGTTCTTCAAAATATTGTTTCACCACCCGTTTATATACCTGCATTGCTTCCCGAAAACGTTTCATGGAAATGAGACAGTCCATTTTCATAATCTGACATTCTTCATAGGGATAAAGCTCACAGGCCGTATTGATGAGCTTCAGCAGCGCTGTGTACTCCATCTTGTCCTGCAGCAGGCGACTGACCTTCCTTAAACATTGAAAATACAGTTCCTGACAGCGGACACTGACTACAGTGATCCATTTTTCCCCGGCCATCTGTGAGAGAAATTCTCCAGAATAAAGACTGCAGGCACGGCACAGCCGCTCCCCATCCTCCGTCTCCATGGCGCAGAGAGCGGTATCCTCAAAGTCCCTGGCATCTACATATGCCTTCAGCGCCCGATCATCCCAGCGATAAATCCCTCCCTCCGTCCGAATGTATTCTCCCGGAGACAGATATTCATCCAGAAGCTTTCTCAGACGAAACACCGCGGCCCGCAGGCTGCCTGAAGGGCTGGCATACTCCCCATTCCCGTAAAGCATATGAAGAAGCTCTTCCCGTTTGATACCGCTGTCATGATAATACAGCAAAATCAGAAACAGCTGAAGTACCTTCCCTGACAAAGCGGCGCCAATCGGCAGCGGCCGGCCGTCACATTCTGCAAATGCAGTTCCCATCATATACACTTTAAGCACCCTTTGTCTCTTACCCATGTTACCATCCCCCATACCATTACCATACCAGATTTAGAATTCGGTCAATAGCTTCTCAGCGTATCTTCCTCATCCTCGGCTGTTTTATCAATTCCGCGAATCTGTGCTTCATAACCATAGGAATCATTTACCTTGATGTAAACCGTATCTCCTACCTTCCGGCCGCGGATGGCCTTTCCCAGAGGGGAATCGATGCTGATAAGCCCCTTTAAGGAATTTCCCCTGACGGTAGTCACCAGCTTATAGGTCTCTGTCTCATCATCATCAGGGATATAAAGCTCTACCCGGTCGCCCAGCCCTACCTCATCCGGTTTTGATTTATCAGAAATAATCCTGGCTGTCTTTATCATCTTCTCCAGATAGCGGATGCGGCTTTCGTTGCGGTTTTTATCCTGCTTGGCAGCCTTGTATTCAAAATTTTCACTTAAGTCCCCCTGGGCCCTGGCTTCTTTTACAGCCTCTAAGGCCTCCCTTCGTACCACCAGCTTGCGGTACTCGATTTCCTCTTCCATCTTTTTGATGTCGCTTTTTGTCAGGTTATCGAACATAATAAAGACTCCTTAAGATTCTCTTCATTTTCCTTTTAAGAATTTTATGATTTATTTAGCGTATGAACAAACTTTGTCCATATTTATCCTGTATAGTAATACTCGTAAGGTTGATGAAACCTTTCACCATACAGGAAGACACTTTTTCATACCTAAGCCGGCAGATCCCCCCCTTTTTCTGCCGGCTCCCTCCATTTTATTCCCTGAACATCTGATCTGTGATAATCCTGTATTCGCTCAGGCGCTGGGCCTTGCGAAGTTTCTTTATATACGGCTCCCAGCCTGGATCAAAACGAATCAGGTGAGCCCACATCTCTTTCATCTTAAACAGCACGTTTCTTTCCCCGGACATGATTTCAATATACCCTTCCAGCAACTGGCTGTGAAATGCTTCCAGACGCTTTTTGGGCGTCCTCTCCTGTCCGGGAGCCGGACGGCCGGAAACCTTCTCTATCAGGAACGGATCCATCAGAATCCCCCTGCCAAACATAACCGCTTGCAGATCCTGATAATCGTCTGTAAGACGGTTATAGGTTTCCGAATCAAAGATATCTCCATTATAGCACACCGGAGCATGGCTGTCCTGTAATGCTTTTGCAAAGTTTTCCATTTTGGGATGATATTTGTAAAAGTCTTTTAAGACTCTCGGATGAATGATGAGTTCTTTCAGCGGGAAATGGTTATATATCTCCAAAAGGCGATCAAATTCCAGCGGATCCTCTGCCCCAAGCCTTGTTTTAACAGAAACTTCCATTCCCAAAGATGCCATTCCCTCACAAACCTGATCCAGGAACGTTTCCAGACGCTCCGGCTCCCGTAAAAACCCCGCTCCTTTTCCCTTCGCGGTTACAGTGGAAAAGGGGCAGCCAAGATTCAGGTTTACTTCCCGATAACCGTATTCTTTTAAATCTTCTGCGGCCCTGAGGAAGTCCTGGCTGCTGTTTGTCAAAATCTGCGGCACTGTCTCCATGCCCTGATTATGTTCCGGCAAAATGTCATTCTTCTCCCGATGGCTGAATCCTCCCCCATTGTTTTTAGGTGCCAGAAATGGAGTGAAATATTTGTCCATGGGCGCAAAGTGCGCATGATAGGCATTTCTGTATACATATCCCGTAATCCCCTCCATGGGGGCCAGGTAAAATTTCATAGGTATTCTCCCGTCTATGTAATGATAGTAATCTACTTTTGTAACCGTTTTACGCAGACTATAGTAAACCAAGCAGTCAAAAATGTCAAGGAGGGGGATGTATGCGTAATTGTATGGAGCATATCCGTATAAAAAACCGGCCCCGGAACGCCTTATGCGCGCCGAAACCGGTTAAAAAAGGGGAGGATAAATAAGTATTACTTTTCTCTTTTGTGATATTTTTAGTATGTCCTTCTATCCTTTGGTTATACACATTTTTCTGATATTTTCAAACCTTTTATTTTACTTCTCCTATAAAACTACCAGCAAAACAGCGGTGATCAGGACGATACTGATCACGATGGAGATCGAATTCACCGCGCTGGCCAGCCCGAAATCGCTTTTCATATCCGCAGTGAAGGCAGGAGCAGCAGAGGCGATGGGGCTTAAGGGAAGGATTGCCAGGGCCTGCCGGTATTCCAGAGGAAGCGGCATGAAAAAGTAGAGGGCTGCGGCAATGGCAATAGAAATGCTGTAGCGGAGTGCAAGGATCTTTACGATTTTCCCCTTCTGGCTGGTATCACCGGAGATTTTAAAGCCCACTCCCATCATCAGCATGGCCATAAAAGCGTTTGCCCCGGAGATGACGCCGGAAAAGGTGATCACGGGAGCCGGAAGTGTCAGGTGAAGCAGAGATAAAACCGTCATAAGCACATACGCATCAAAGGGAACCGATCGTATCAGCGTCTTTAAAATCGGTATAAGCGAGATCTTTCCCTCTCCATTTTTCACCATTTGGGCTACGCTGTAAGCACCGCCCAGACAGATAAAGGAATTTCCCGTATCAAAAAGACTGGTAGTAATCACGCCCGCAGGGCCGAGGAAACTCTGAGCAAAGGGCATGGTGAAGTTTCCTATGTTATAGCCGGAACTGTTGAGAATGAAAAAGCTCTTTTCCTCCCGGTTTTTTCCAGCTGCAAGCCAGCCGCCTCCCATCATGATCACGCCGCCGCCCAGCCCCAGAAGGGAAAGGATTAACAGAGACGCTTCCACCTGGGCTCCGGAAAAGTTGGCTACAATGGCTGCTGGAAGGGTGATCTTTAAAACGATCTTTGAGAGGACATGAAAATCTTCCTCTTTAAAAAATCCTTTTTTTCTCAGCAAGTATCCCATCAAAATGATCGCCACAAAGGCCGCCGCCTTCATAAGTATCTCTGCCATTGTCATTCTCCTTGTGTTTTCTTGTGTTTTTCTCTTGTACTATAACAGAAACCACCCCCGTCTTCAATAGGCAAATATGTGCAAAAGCGCCCTGCCGCATATACGGCAAGACGCAGTTTTGACAGATCGGATGGGCTTTTATTTATACGTATCCCAGCAGGCCCGGCAGCCACATAGACAGCGCGGGAACGTAGGATACCAGCATCAGCACCACAAAGATCGCTGCAAAATAAGCCAGCAGCGGCTTTATTACCTGCTCAATCTTGGTCTGTCCTACCTTTACTCCTACAAACAGGGTGGTTCCCACTGGAGGCGTGATAGTTCCGATACACAGATTGAAGATCATCATAATACCGAAATGAATGGTGTTCATCCCCAGTGTCTGGCAGATGGGCAGAAAAATAGGGGTGAAGATCAGACAGGCAGGCGTCATATCCATAAAGGTTCCCACAATCAGGAGAAGGATATTGATGATGAAAAGGATCACATACCGGTTGTCGCTGATTCCCAGCATTGCCTCAGATACGGCCGTTGGGATTCCCGTAAATGCCATTACCCAGCTCATGATGCTGGACACACCGATGAGGAAAATGATGATACCCGTCATCTCCGCGCTGTCAAGGAAAATCTTCGGCAGTTCAGAGGGCTTGATGGACTTGTAAAAAAACACGGACAGCACCAGGCTGTACACAACAGCTACTACGCTTCCCTCCGTAGCGGTAAAGATACCGGAAATAATGCCTCCGATTACCACAACAATCATGAACAGACAGGGAATGGCCTGTAAAAATACCTTAAGTTTCTCGCTGGCAGTAAATTTCTTTGTGCTGCGGTAGCCCTTCTTCTTTGCAAAGAAGTAAATCACCACCATACACGCCAGCCCCCAGAGGATTCCGGGAATGTAGCCCGCCATAAACAGGGCGGCCACGGAGGTTCCGCCGCTGACCAGGGAGTATGTAATCATAACGTTGCTTGGAGGGATCAGAAGCCCTGTAGGAGCGGTAGCGATGTTCGCTGCGGCAGAGAAATCCCTGTCGTATCCCTCTTCCTCCTCAATGGGACCGATAATGGAACCCATGGCAGACGCAGCGGCCGTACCGGAACCAGAGATGGCGCCGAACAGCATATTCGCCACCGCATTGGTGTGCGCCAGCGCTCCGGGAATATTGCCTGTGAATAATTTTGCAAAGTTAATCAGACGGATGGCAATACCGCCCTTATTCATCAGGTTTCCTGCCAGAATAAAAAACGGGATGGCAAGAAGGCTGAACACAGAAATACCGGAAAAAATGCGCTGTGCACCGGTCAGTACAGACGCGCCTGTATCAAGAACCGGAAGGATTGCTCCGATGGATGAAACAGCCAGAGCCACAGCGATGGGTACACCGGCAAGAAGCATGATCACAAGGAGCACCAAAATAATCAGCCCGCAGGCAACTGCGATTGTCATAATCTAACATCCCCCTTCTCCTTAAAGTCCATATGAGCCACGTCAATGGCATTCATAATGCTGAACAGCATGATCAGCACGCCGGTTACAGGCACGATGACATAGATATATGCCATGGGAACCTGTAAGGATGCGGTTTTCTGTATCATGGTAAGCTTTGTGATAGACGCGCCGCCATATACCATTACCACTGCCGCAAGAAGGAAGGTTAAAAGATCAATGGCAATCTCCAGATATTTTCTGGGAGTTCCCGTAAGCTTATCTGCCAGAAAGCCCATTCTCATGTGGTCTCTTTTGCCGAAAACATAGGCTGATGCCAGAAGCGCCATCCATGTAAAGGAGTAGGTCAGCAGTTCCTCAGACACCGTGCTTGGACGGTTAAAGAAATAACGGGTTACGATCTGATAGCTGCCGATCAGGGTCATAAAGACAAACAGGGCGATGATTATAATACCCAGTACCCGCATGAGGCCGGCTTTTACTTTGTGCATGGTCTCCATCCTACTGTCCTCCTTTCGCCTGTTCGTTGGCTGCCTGAATATGGTCGTAAAGATCACGGATCTTGTCATTTTCCTGAAGCATGGTCTCGTGAAGAGGGAGCACCTTTTCCTTAAATGCCTCTACATCCACGTTGATAAATTCCACACCCATCTCTTCTGCCGCAATCTTCTTGGCTTCTTCAATGCTCTTGTCCCACTCTACCATCTCTACCTCTGTGGACAGAGCCGCCGCTTCCTTAAATATCTGATAATCTTCAGGACTTAAGCTGTTTAAGAATTTCAGGTTGGCTACCAGCATATCCGGCACCATCTGGTGCTTGTTGTAGGAATAATATTTTGCAACCTCGCCGTGCTTATTGTTAGTAAGGGCCAGCTCATTGTTCTCCGCGCCGTCGATCACGCCCTGCTGGATGGCTGTATACACCTCGCCAAAGCCCATGGGAGCTGCCGCTGCGCCAAAGGCCTTTACCATCTCTACGCTGGCCGGACTCTGCTGTACACGGATCTTCTTTCCCTTTAAATCCTCAGGCGTCTTAATAGGAGTCTTTCCATAGAAATTACGGGTGCCTGCATTATACCAGGTCACCACACGGAAACCCGCTTCGTCTGTAGACTCGTATACCTTTTCCATATAGTCTGTATCCTGCATTACAGATTTATATACCTCTTCGGAATCAAAGAGGTAGGGCATACTGAAAATCTCATATACATCAGCAAAGGTCTCTAAGTTTGCCGTACCTGCCACTACAAAGTCAATGGCCCCAGTCTGGGTCAGCTCAATAGCCTTCTGTGCCGATCCCAGAAGCTCATTTGGAAATATCTGAACCTCGTATTTGTCCCCCAGCTTCTCTTCCACATATTCCTTAAATGCCAGAAGCCCCAGATGTTCCGGGTGCGTCTCTGACTGGGCATGGGAAATGCGGATGATACGCTTGCCGCCGGTCAGAGAACCGCAGCCTGACAGACTGGCTGCCCCCGCCGTTCCAAAAGCTAAAGCCCCCCGCGCTGAGTACAG
>OBWG01000855.1_pt1 | contig 16810 bp, 16 predicted proteins | sample 1495221 | NCBI WGS metagenome assembly OBWG01 (sample SAMEA2580053, study PRJEB22360) | human gut metagenome | reverse complement strand
CCCTGCGGTTTATCGATTCGCTCATATGCCATCTCCTCACCTCCTTACTCCGGCTTCTGCGGTGCGATATGCCAATCCTGCCAAAGGTTTCCTCTAATCCGGACACTGTCGGTCAAGTTCATAGAAAGCATCCCCACCGGCGTCCAGCAATCCAGCAGCCAGGTATAGGGTGTATAACTGCCATCCGGGTACCAGATGGGCGAAAAATGGGTGCGTCTCCCATAGGTACTATAGGGATTTTCTTCAAACTCAAACCGGGCGCTGTACCCACCGCTCATACGCTCTAAAAGACGCCAATATCCCTTGTATTTAAACTCCGGGAAATAGGTGACTGCATTCTGTGCTCCCGTAACGGAAGCGCTCTGGTTGGTACTGACCCGAGAGGTAATCTCCTCCTGAATACCATAACCGGATTTCATTGTATCCCCGGATGCGGTCGGTGATTTTCCATCTGGATGAATCCTCATGGTTCCTGAAAGGCTGGCCTGATAACGGTCCAGATCAAACTCCCACCAGCCGTGATCACACCAATATCCGTCATCATCCTCGTCTCCACTGTGCCATACCCAGTATTCATACCACCACGGTCTCCACACGCCCCAGCTTGCGGATGTCACCTGGGCATTTGACGGAATAGCCGCCGGTGTAAAACCATCATTCCGGTCATCGGCATTGGGATCCGGCGGCGGGTTTTTACCCAGATCTACTATGTTTGCCGTGATCGTCCCTTTATCGGCCCTTCCTCCTCCGGATACAGTCACATGTATCGTCATCTTCTGTGGTGTCGAAGGCGTGGTCCATCGAATCCATGCAATCTGGCTGTCTCCGCTTGGATAATACACACCGTTAACCCGCATTCTCTTATCGCCAACTCGGAACGTCACCGATACCGGATGATCCGGATCGGACTGACCTCCGCTCACAGTCACCGCTGTTATTACCTCTGTATTCACCCGGTATTCATAATCATACGCGGTTACTTCCGGAGGCGTCGTCACCTCGTTAAAACGAACAATCCCAAGCCCCAGGGAACTGATGATTTCCTGATTGGTACGCACCCCCGTCTTGGGGCCGCTCCAGGCAGGATATCCCAAGTCTGCCTCTTCCAAAAACATGGACAGAGGAAGATTCTGGAATCCCACCGTGGGGAGAACCAGGCGCACAGCGCCTCCTGTAAGCTGATCGTAGAGTGCCGCTTCCGTGGCTGTCATGGCAATAAAAACTCCCTGATAGGTCAGATACACAATCGGCTCTAATAAGAGCTTATAATCCCCGCCTGTCAACACCTCAAAGTCCATTCCCGTCAGGTTCGCAATGCTTCTGATTACCTGCTCATCCGTAAAATAGCTTTTGATTGCCTCAATACTGGCAGCTCCAAGACTCTGGGAGCTGATGATTCTGGGCAGCGACTGGGCAGGATTCACAAAGGTATAAGCTTCCTGACTTGCACTGACCGCACTTCCCTGAGCATAAGATACCTTACAGACTTTGCCGAAATGCAGCCGCACATTGGTGGGCCTTTTATTGGTAAAATTAATAGGCTGAGTCACAGCAGATCGGTCAGATGCCCGTATCACCGTAACACGTACCCCTTCATTTCCCGGAGACCAGCTATTTTTTGTCGTTCCCTGTCCCATGCTCCCGCCGCCGTTATTGATATTGCCATCTCCAATCGCATACACTGCTCCGGCTGGCAATAGGGAAAACACAAGCACAAATGTCAGAAGCCTCCTGCAAAATTCTTTCATTAAACTCCTTCCCAAACAAAAAGCACCGCCGCAGCGATGCCTTCTCGTTTCATTTATTTAGTTCATGATTCCAATTTTATTTCCATTCTCGTACATATCTTCTGCTGTGCTTCCCTGTCCCTCTCCAATATCATCAATCCAGCCAAAGCCCGGCACATAAATCTTCCCGTTCTGGGTATCTCCGCCCTGCGGTTCTCCTGCCTGGGTTGGTGGTTCACTTGGTCGCACTACATTATCATGTTCTACCGCTTCCACTGTTCCGGCTACCGTTTCACCATTGGGTTTTACTTCCGGATTCTCCAGCACTTCCTTGGGAGGAGCCGTTGGCTTTTCGGGAGCCGGTTGGATTGCTTGTTCCTCTCGATCCGTCTGTACCGGCACAGTTGTCTTCATCTCTTCTTTTTCTGTCTTACTCACTCCCACGGTTTCCTTTTGAACTTCCACTTCAATGGTTGGTTTGACAACAATTTCCTTGGTAGCCGGCTCCGTCTCTATAGCCGGTTCCGTCCTTACCACCAGGCTTTCACTGACCGCCAGGCTTTCTTTGCCCACCGGAAGAGTCTCCGCCGGCCCCTTAAAACGCCCACCGATCGCGGTGAGTAACACAGCGCATACAATCACTCCACCGGTAAGTGCCAGAATCCGTTTTGTCCGCTCACTGATTTTCATCGTATCCTGCCTCCTCTTCTTGAGCTCTCTCTTTTTACGACATAACATACCGTAACCGTTTCCGAAAGTCCAGCGATTTCAGAAAACTTCCCTCTTTTTTCCCTAATATACGCAACCGTTCATACGGCTCATCGTCTTAATTGTTACTAGAATACTTCGATATAGCCCGCCTGGACTTTTAGCCTCATTTTCATTGCCGGCAGTGTCTTTCCGGCAAACCGGACCGGAACTTCCAGCCAGATTTCCGCATCTGCCTCAAACCTCTGGGCATTCTGCGGGTCGGAAGGGGCCAGCGGGGCATTGCGAATCTCCACATCCAGTCCTGTGATGCGGTATTCCAGCACTCCCTCCGCATACTTGACACGGGTTCCATTTTCTGAGCGTGTTCCGAGCGTCTCGTCCAGATGATAATATACATCTCCCGTATCAACTGCCTCTTCAAATTCATATCCTTCCGTATAATAGCCCCCGGAATATCCCTCCCGGACACCATGATACACATTGGTATAATTGTCATTGACCACCGTAACCACCGCATCCTGCAGGGCTTCCTTCACGCCGGAAGCGATTAAGCTCAGGCGGAAAAACTCCATCAAAACACAGAGAAGCAGAAGTAATGCCAGCGTCACGGCGATAACCAGAGGAAATGCCATTCCTCTCCGGTCTTTTACACAGCGAATTAGCTTTCTCATTTCCAATACACCTCTGATTTTCCGGACGCCACTGCCTTAAGTGTGATGGGAAAGGAACCAAAACCACCAAACAAGCCCAGATTATAGCGGTAAGTCAGCCGGACCGTGATCTCCTCATTGAGCTGGATTCTTCCGCTATCGGACCAGTCTATCTCCGGTGATAGCCCTGTTTTTTCCCGCAAGACGGCAGCCCTCCGACTGGTCTCACTGCCCACTCGCCCGCATAGCTCCGCTTCCCGGCACAGCTCCGTTGCAAAGGTATCCAGCTGCTGTTTACAGATAAATACCGGGAGAATCTTCACAGACAGAGCCAGCACCAACATGACACACAGTACCAACACCGCCACATCAATATAGCCTTCTCCCTGCTTACTTTTTAAGGTTTCCTTTATCGCTTCCATCCGGCGTCTCCTCCTGAATTGCTCTCTTAACACATCTTTTCCGCCTCTTTCTCAAAGTGACAGTCCGTCCAGCCCCACATTCTCCTCCTGTTCCATTCCTTCCCCCAGTTTCTTTTCCTGCTTTAATTCTTCAAGCAGTTCATAATAAATCGCCATTATGTCATAACACTCGGTTTGGAAATCAAATCCCTGCAGACTTGGATACCGTGGAACTTCTATTTTCTGGTCCTGCACCTTCTTTAGCTGAGCCTGTCCGTATTGTTTTCGCACCTCAATCCCGAACAGAATCTTACCATCAACCGGATAGGCTGTACGCCTCTCTCCCTGCATTCCCCGCAAAGCCTCAAACAGGTCGGCGCATTGATGTCTGGATTTATAGGTGTATACCGTACCTGCCGTAATCCCAAACTGATAGACAAATTCATATATGGTTTTGTAGTTTTCTCCCCGCACCCTGCAGCGTGGAATGTAGTTCATTGCTTCGTCCTGCGGGATTTTTGCACGCGCCTTCAGTCTGCATAGTATCTCAAAGGATTCCATAAATGTAATTGGATTGGTATCTAACTGCTCATAGACACAATTGGCGGACAATCCATATTCCCTGCATAAGGCAACCTTGCTGGGATAGGTTTTGCCCCGGTATTCTACCGGCTCCCCGTGCTTTACCTCCTTAACTGGTCTCGTCACTGCCTCTTCTAGGGACATGCCATACCGTAAACGCTCATACGCATTGCTTGGCTGGATTTTGTAAGCAGCGCAAAGATCCACAAAGTTTTGATAGGCCTCCCCATAAAGGGTAATCGGTTCTTTTGAGAGTGCCTCCTTCACAACATCTTCTAATTCATTTCCCTCCCGCATCCTCTGAAGTACAACACTCCCATTTAGTCCGAATGCTAATGCAACCTGTGAGTAGCTCGCGTAAACCTTTCCCCACAGCACGACTTCCCGTTCCGGCATCTCCATGCAGCGTTCTACCGCTTTTTCAATATCCTGCAGCCGGCCATAGAGATGGCTCAGAGACCAATATGGCAATTCCAGTGCATTGGATAGGGCTTTTACGGAAGGGAACGAGGTTCCCTGATAGACAACCGAATTTCCCTCCCTCACCTTTTCCCCCAACCCTGTCTCCATTGCCTGTTCCACGGTCCAGCCCCGAAACAACCGGGCGGTCAACAATTTCCGGTCAATCCCAAACGCCTCACACAGCGCCTTTCTGGAGGAATAGATAACTCCGCCATATTCAATCGGTTTCTCCTTCATCCTTCACTTCCATTCTAAAACATACTCCCCATCGATTTGAGAATCTCCACCGCGATAATCGCCAGGTATGTGAATAAAAAGCACATTAACATCAAAAAGCTGAATACCCGGATTTTCGGCGGTATCTTCTGGGCCTCCTTTTTCAACCGCTGTAATTCCATCTGCTTAAAGTCGTGGGACAACATCTGGAAATACATGGCCCCATCATCTCCCCGGAGCACTCCGATTAATCCTCGCACCACATCTGACAGCATTGGGGAATTCATTCTGGCCTCAAATCGAGTCAACGCGGCCTCATAGCTGGAGGAACGCATATCGGCTACCAGGATTTCCAGCTCACCGGCAAAGGATTCCCCTGCATTCTTTTTATAATTTTCCACAATCGACAGGACGTCCCGGCTGTTTTTCAACTCCTGCTCCACCGTTGACACAAACCGGGGCAGTTCCCCTTCCAACTCGCCCCTCTTTTTTGACAGCAGTTGGTCCGCCCGCTCCTGTTCCTTAAAATAAACCATTACCGAGAGTACCATCACAATCACGGACAGCAGGGGAAACACCAGCAGGCAGGGCAGAATCCCCACCATAACCATTCCTGCTTTCACAACCGCATACGCCTGATAAACCTCCGGTTCCAGATTCAGGCCGCTGGCTTTTAAGATGTTCTTCTGTCTTCCCCTCTTATACTCATCCATGTGGATATGAGGAGACAAACGCACCGCCAGGGATAAGAAGCACACCTCCAGGCTCTTTGCTGCCCGCTTCCGCTCTCTGGCTGTATTAATCATAGCCCTCGAGGTTCTTACATACGGCAGCCGGAGCAGATCGGCAGCCAAAAAGAACAGCCCTGCAGCCAGTAAACTTCCAAAACAAATAAGCAGCAGCATCTGTCTCACCTCCATATACTCTAGCGGCTTCGTCAGACGAATCACACACGCGGTGCTGACAAAAATAAGGGTTGCCGAGACAGCCAGTATTATCTGCCCCATAGCCGTAAACATCAGCGTCCCATACCAGCTTTTGTTTAAGAAATACATGAGCGGGATATTTCCGATTACCAGGATCACCATCGTAATAAATTCCTTCCTTGGCTCCGTCACCAGAAGCTCCAGCTCTGCATTTACAATCCGCATATCCGACAGCTTACTCACAATGGGCGTCAGGGTGGTCTTCAGACTGCGATCATACAGACAGTCACAGAGCGCATCGCACCACTCTTCAAACACATCATTTTCAATCCGGCCCTTTAATACTTTCACCCCTGTCTCCACATCTGGATTTACCACCCGGACCTGGGTTGCAAACTCCTGGAATACGTTGCGGACCGGGGGATTTAAGTAGTGCAGGTTCTCCTCCACCGCGGTCAGGATGTCCTCGTTTCTGAGGTACGCAGTCGTAATGATGGAAAGTGCTGTCTCCAGCTCTGCCGCCACATTCTTTTTGTAGTGGCCGGCCGTAAGCCGCACATACCAGAATGGGAAAAATAGAAAACCAACCGCCATCACAGGAGCCAGAAAGTAATTCCCCAGAAGCAGCGCCAGGGAACCTCCCACACAGAACAAGGCTAGGCTGGCCGCACAGATCAGGGAAAACCGTTTCTCCCGGCCGGTCATGGCAAGGATGTCCTGGGCCTCCCTAATTTCTCTGCGGAATACCCCTATTTTCTTTCTGTGTGTCGCTTCATTAATCTCTTCCTTCAAGGTCTTGGGCCTGCGAAGGAGAAAGGCAAACAAACCATCTGTGAATTCCATCGGCTTTAAGCCGAGAATTAGAAAAGCACCGGCAATCATGCCGGCGCAGGCCAACAACTGCATCCCCGTCAAGCGCAGACACCTCCCCTCAACCGTTCCAGAGTCTCTCCCGGCATCCCATTCTCAAGCAGGCGCTTTGCCAGGCTGTCCGAAATGGGGTGAACCGTTTCATGATGTCCTTCTATCACAAACTTCCCCTCCTCCATGCGGTTTTCCGTAATCCGGTATTGGAACAGCGGACGGTAGGTCCGACTCCCATCCGGCTCGATCACACACTCCATGATCTCCATCAGCCGCCGTTCCCGGTTCTCCAGCTGCTTGCAGAAGGAGACCATACGACGGTATGTGGCTTCACAGCTGTTGGAATGGATGGTAGTCACCACCGCCACGCCGGTTCTGGCCGCTTCCTGGGCGGCATTGGCCTCCGGCCCGCGCATCTCCCCCACTACAATAATGTCCGGGTTAAAACGCAGCGCCATGTCTAATAAGGCAATCTGGTCTACTCGCTGCCGTTCATTTTCACTGTCTCTTGTCAAGGTATGAATCACTGAATTCGTCACCACTCCTTCCTTTTCCCGCACCAGCGCCAGCTCCCTGGAGCCGTTTTCAATGGTATAGATTCTCTTGTTGTCCGGAATGGTGGTGAGCAGCCACCCGAGCAAGGTGGTCTTTCCAGAGCTGGTCGCCCCTGCCACACAGACGGATATTCCATAACGAACGCATTCCGTCAGAAACTCCAGCATGGGGCCGGTGGCTGTTCCCCCGGCGATGAAATCCTCCTTTTTCATGGACTGTGGATTCACAATTCGGATAGAAGCTGCAATCCCCACATCTTCATCTACCAGAGGCGTCTTCATTGCTGCGATACGGATGTTTTTAGACAGATGCCCCAGCACGGCCGGACTTGCATTGTCTAACACCATTCCCGATGTATGAAGCATACGGCGCACAACATTAATGGCATGCTGCGGGCTCTCAAACCGCTCCGTCAGCTTCCTTGTGACGCCTCCCGCATATTGAACCTCAATATCCCGCCAACTGTTAATGTCGATCTCCTCAATCCCAGTCCCAAACACGTATTTTGTCAGGAAGGAGAACTCCGCCATCTCTGTATAGATGGCATCCACCAGCTCCTGTCCGCTCATTCCCGTCACTGCAATCCGGTAGTCCTGGATGTACTTCGTGATATAGCGCTTGATCTGCTCCTTTACTTCTTCATTCCCCTGTTCCACAATCAAGGTAGAGTATTTACTGGAAATGTACTCCTGAACCTCCTTCAGCACGGAGGAAAAATCACGGCTGTCATCCTGTGGGGTGAAAAACAGGTCACGGCTGCGCGGTGCATGGTTCTCCTGATGGAGTGGTCCACGAATTGGCCCCTCCTCCCAATCCATAACAGGTGGCCCAGATTCCGTGCCTGGCACTTCTGGGTGTGTTACCTTCTGTGGTATCTCTACTGATGGCGTCACCTTCCGTGGCTGCTCCGCCGACGATGCCTCCTCCCCGTGAAACACTGCCGGCGGTGTTTCTTTTGATGGAATCTCTTCCTTTGCTTTCTCTGTTTCCCCCATTTTTTCTTTCTGCCCTAAGCTTAATTGTCCGGTTAAAAACTCACTTTCACCAGTTCCCGTCTCTTCCTTCTCCCCCGCACACTCCGACTTCTTTATGTCAGGCACTTCACGCGCCCCGAACAGATCCGCGGATCTCCGCTCTCCTAACACCCAAACACCTCCTTGCTGATTGCCTCAATCCCCTTGCGAAATCCCCGGCTCTCCCGCAGGGATAAATCCGCCAGCAGATCCCCCGCCAGCCCCTGCGCCGCCAATTCGGCTGAATATGGGAGCCGGAAGGTCACCGTCCCGAGCACCTGCTCCACATGTTCACTCGCCTCGCTGGGTTTGATGTTGCTGGCTACCTTATACTGCTTATCTGCGTCCCATTTATTGTCCCGCAGCAGCGGAAGCTGGCTGGAAAGGTAGCTGATGCTTTTTAAATCACAGTTCACCAGGCGGAGGACCGCATCCGACTCCATCAGTGCGATGGCTGACAGAATGTCGTTGGCAATATAGCTTCCGCAGTCAATAATGATATAGGGTGCAATTCCTCGAAGACACGCAATTAACTCTGTGGCCTGCTTCGCATGATAGGGCGGATAGGTATACTCGTTTTCTCCTCGCAGCATCCCTAACAGGGTCAAATGGTCATACCGCTTATGGGTGATGAGGTTATGACGGACCAGGGATTCTGTCACCTGAGCTGCCGCCAGGATGCTCCCCAGCGAATGTTCACATTCCAGATCTCCCGGCGGACAAATGCATGGCAGCATGGGGGCCGTCATGTCACAGGTCACAAGAACCACATTTCTTTTTTTACCGGCCAGATATTTCGCCAGCTTGACCGCAGCCGTTGTCTTTCCGCTTCCCGGGCTTCCCCAGACAGCCAGGACCTGCGCCCCAGGTTCCTGCGTCCCTTCCTCCTCCATTTTTGCAGAACGGTCAAAAATACTTCCTTTCTTGAAATTCAGCATTTACTCCACCCCGTTCTCACTCTCAGCGGTTGTCTCCTCCATTGCTTCTGGAGTGTTTTCCGTCTCTCCGGAAGCAATGCTCTCCTCTTCCTCTGTCTCATCGGGTGGATATAGCTCAGACAGTACCTTCTCCTGCGCACGGATAAACTGCTCTGCCTGCTCCTTCGCTCCCCGGTACACCAATGCAAGATGAAGTTTCCCATCTGCCTCCAGTTCCGCCAATGCCCTCCCCTGTTCCGGGGTCACCAAAAGTGTCACCGTTCCGGGAAGTTCCTTCTCTGTCTCCCCATCCTGCTCTCCCGTGTTGGCATCGTACCCACTGTTGGCCGTTACCGCGATGACCTCCACATACTGAAGTTCCGGCAAAGTCACGGTTGACCCCTGCTTTCTGTAGTCCGGGGCAATGACTGAAACAATATCACCGCTCATAAGTTTTCCAGAAAGCCCATTGGCAAATGCCTTCACGCTCACCGAGATTGCCTGCTTCTCCCCATTCAGGTTATAGAGATAGGCATTCTCTGCAGCTGGCTCCTCCGCCACCTTGGAACGAATGATGTAATCGCCCGGCATCAAATCCGCCGAGGCATATCTTCCTACCACCTCCTCCACGCTCCGGGCTACACCCTCCGGCATGTTGTAGCCGCCGACTTCAACGGCCTTCACCATGTCGTTTGTGATTTCATCTCCGATTCGGATGTCCTTCGTCACACGCACAATCTCTGTCTTCTGACTGATGGTACGGTTAAACATCGGCGTTATGGCGAAACAGATCACCAGAGACAAAAGTATGCAGAGTACACCGATTACTGTCCGATTTTTTATTAAATTCATTTGCTGATCCTCCTACATCTGAGCGGACACCGCTCATTTTCCAAACCGTTTTCCCCTAACCGTGACGCACCGCCGTAAATTTGGACTTCTGATACTTTCTGACAAAATGTACCAGCACCACAACCCCAGCCAGAGAGCCGGCTCTTACCATCCACTTTTTCATCCGATCTGTCCTCCTGATTTCAAATAATAAGCGGCCATATATCCCAGCACCAAAAAGGGAGCCAGCGGATAGACAGCCGCAGCTTTCTTCTTATAACATATCGATATAGCGCTTGCCACCCAATGAAACAGCAGCAGGGAGAGGCCCAGTATGGTTCCAGCCAGGGCAGCCGGCAGCCCCAGCACAAGGCCACAGGCTGCCGCCAGTTTCACATCCCCTCCTCCGATCCCTCCCTTCATAGCTCCGGCCAGAAAAAAGAGGGACGGTATCACGCCCCACAGATTTACCGGTTGAAAGCACAGGAGAGAAGCAACAGCAATTGCTCCGTTTACCCAATCTGGAATCTCCCGTTTGCGCAAATCACACACAGAGGCAATCAACAACAGAAACACAAAAAGGACCGCCTGCATATCACATCTGCGGCTCCTGTTGTCCTACCGCCTGCACCGGTGTATCCACCTCCGGGCGGGCATTGGATACCTGCTGTGCCACGGACTGCTCCAAAGCCTGATGATAGGCATTCAGGATGCTCTCGTGGAGCTGTTCCCTGAATTCTGCTGTTACGGGAAAACAAATGTCCTTATAGCCATCGGTTGTTTTCCGGCTGGGCATGGAAACAAACAGGCCATGCTCCCCTCCCTCTACGATTTTGATTCCACGGATTCCAAAACACCCGTCGATGGTCGCCGATGCATATCCCCGGATACTGCCTTCCTGGCTGGGCGGGTACATGGATGTAATTCTTACGTCTATGGTAGGCATATGAGATTCCTCCTTCTTTCTTCCTTTTCTTTGTCTTTTTCGGTTCCTTATCCTGCATAGTTGAACATCTCGGAAATACGGCGGGTTAAAGTCGGCAGCACGTTGTCCTCAAATAATGTATACAGGCCGGCAAGCAGCAACGCGCCAATGACCACAGCCATTAAAATCTTGATCGCTTTTCTGAACCTTGAACGTACACGATTGAGAAAATCTCCGGTTAGGTAGTGCCAGTAATTTGGTTGATAAATTGTTTTTGTCATTCTTTTTCCCCTCTTTCCTGTTTTTGTATATATAAAAAACACGACTGAATTTTTAGGTTCAATCGTGCTTTTTATCAAAATTATATTAATTATCATAGATCACATTTTTGTTGTAGAATAATTGCTTAGTCGGATAACAATCATAAGTATCCCAATTCTCACGGTAAGTCCTACCTTTTTCTGAAAAGAAATATATATTCTTTTTTGCTCTTGAAGTAATAACATACAGCAATTTTTTTGCCTCTTCATCCCTTTTGTTTTTTGCAATTTTTATATTTGGTAGCTTGCCGAAAAGTAATCCAAATGCAATGACAGTTTCGTATTCCTCACCTTTAACACTATGACATGTGCTTATAAGAACGCCTTCCTTTTCCTTAAACATTTTTCTAAATGTATCTATATTATCCACCAAACAAAACCGTGGTTCTCCGAGTCGATAATTCATTTTTTCAATAAAATCTTCATACTGTATTTTCAAATTTTCGTGCTCTTCAATATTTAATTTCATTGTTTCAAACAAACATTTTATACTGTTAATAATAAACAAACTTCCTTTATCATTTTTCTGTTTAGAATTATTTACCAGATTAAGAAAATCTAATTCAGTTAAGGTAATGGCATTAAAATTAACCTCTCCGTTTATTTTACTTATTATATCCGCTGCAATTTTTCTCCTATAACCAAATTTTTTCACATTCGGCTCTGTCAACAGTAATCTTGATATATTATAAAACAGGTTCATCGGATCTCTTTTAATTGGTGTTATATCTGGAGCATCAAACTTTATATCAGGCAGCCTGCTTTGTAGTTCAGAAGAAAACGGGTATAAAAGCCACCATGATGGTGCCAATACACAAATATCTTTTTCTTTTATCCCCTGCTCAATGTTCAATAAGATAATTCGTGCAATCTCATCATAAATATCAGAAGAAAATATATCTTTTTGATAACATATTATTCCCTTGTCATTTTTCAACTTTCCTCTTGCTACTATATCATATGGTTCAACCATAAATGGCGAATAAAAATCAACTATCCTCTGAGTACTCCTGTAGCATCCGATTAAAGAACACTCTTTGAAATCATTAAAATTAAATTCGTCATTTATCTCATCTAAAGTTTTTGCAATACCGCCCAAGGTTCCATAAATAGCCTGATTCGGATCACCAAAAAAATTAATTTGAATATGGTTTTTCGAATCAGCATTTGAAATATCCTCAATAATTGCATACTGTAAATCTTGTGTATCTTGATACTCGTCAATACAAATCATTTCTATTGCATCTTTAATGTATTGAGCCGCAAGTGGGGAACTTTGTAAAATACTATGTGATAATGCTAAAATCAATTCAAAATCTAATTCCGTGTTCTCAACTAATAACTGGTGATACCTTTTGATAATTTTTCGTTTCGTTTTGTCCGTTTCTATTAGCTTCAGTTCTCTTGAGTATCCTGTTTTTATATCTTCCCAATAAAAACGCTGACCACTTAATTGAATGATTTCTTCCAAATATCTCTGTTTTTTTCTTTCATCAGCAATTGTAAAACCTCTAGACAATGATAACTTATACACTTTAAAACGCCTCAAAATCCATTCCAGGCAGAACTGATGAATCGTACCAGCCCAGATACGTTCTGTATCTATTCCCAAGGCTTCTATACGTTCATTGATTTCTTCCGCAGCCCTATTTGTATAGGTAATGGCTACCAGCTTTCTAACACTATAAGGATTAAGTTCTACATTATGGGCTAATTTATATATTATTGTTCTTGTTTTTCCGCTCCCCGGACATGCCTTCACTAACAAATCAGATTGGTCAATACATATATTATATTGCTCATCATTTAACATGTTCTTATAATCTATCATTCACTAACTCCTAACCAAGTATTAAGAAATCTGATCGAGGACGTATTTTGTTCCTTTGCATCTTTTACCATCTCTTCATAATCAATTTTTTCTGATGTATTCAAGCCTTCAATTATCGAAACATCCGAAAACACTTTACCATAGTACTCCAATATGGCATGAATATAATTAACATTCTTTAATTCTTCTCTAGTCGCAAATACAATAGCATCCAAAATATACTGTGGTATGTAAAATTTAGCGTCGATTATTTCTGATAACAATACTGCGTTCCAACCCTTCCCATTTTTATTTGCTAACTTTAATGCAACATCGCCATATTTAGTTACATCTGCAGAATCAATACTTGAATTTTTTTCTTCTATCACTTTCTTATCCACATATGTCTTTTCAATTAATTTTTTTAAATAGCCCTCATTTCCTTTCACCATATCAACTTCAAATGTATTTTTTGAGAAAAATCCGTCTACCCATACATTATCCACATGCTCCTTTTCCAGTTCGGCCTTTCTGCTTTTTCCACGTTCATGTGCATTGTCCTGACTTCCAGCTCCAATAGGTTTAATTGGTTCATCCATGTCCGTTATTACTGCACATCGCTTATTTATACGTAATGGATTAAATAATTGATATATATTTTTAAAACCAACACTCCCAATATTTATTAGACTAATCCCCAGTTCATCTAATGTTAATCCTAAACACTTTTTGCACATAACTGGTATGAGTATCTCTTCAGCATCGCCTTCTACTAAAATAACACTTTTTGAAAAAAGCAACTCACTTCTCTTAGAATCCAAATATCTCTCTATATGTCGCACATCATTTTCATGTAATCCAAGTGCTGGCTGTATAACTCTACTATACCCATTTTCTTTTTTTAATATGTTCATTTTGCTTATTTTAGAAGCTGCGGATATATTATCAGAATGTGTAGTCATAATTACTTGAACGCCTTCATCTGCATTTATGCCAGTCTTATCGAACAATGACATTTGTATATGCTTATGCAAATGTGCCTCTGGCTCTTCAAATAATAATAAAAGGTATTTAGCTTGTATCTCGTCCAACTCTCGTATAAATGAATATTCCAATAATTTTAGCGCAATATATATAATATTTGTCGAACCTAAACCCAAACTATCTAAATCAAATCCTTTCATAGTATTAGATTTAAGTTTTAAATTACGGAATATTTCCTTTATATCATCTGATACTTCAGACTTTAACACAATATCTGGAGAATATGTGTTGCCTACAGATTCTATAATTTTTCTGTTTATTCTCTTCCCCAGAGCATTGACTTCCTCTACACCACCTATAGCTCCATTTATATTTTTCACTAGAGCTCTAACTTTTTCTTTATCGCTCTCCTTTACTCTTGGCTCCAATTGCCGAAGCATCGTCATCAAAGGATTAAATTTTTGTTTCATATCATATACTGCATCTCTCAGAGCATCAATATATGTAAAGTCAACTAATTGCTTTCTTATAAACTCTATATTATTATGTTTTTCACTACCAACATAACCATATATTTTATCATCCAATTTTTCTTTTAGATTTGAATACCCCTCTTCAATCTTACCCACTATTTTTTCGTACTCATCATCATTCAAATAATCTATATCCGAACCACAAGTTACAAATGAAACATAATTGTCAATGGTAAGTGAATCCAATACATCTGAAAGCTTTTTTTCCGCACTGGCTTTTTCTATCTTTTTTCGGGTTATTGTATCAGGTATGCAAAACCAAGTCAAAGATCCTTCATTTTTGTCGCTGCCAGTAATATAACGTAGCATTGCCTGCTCTTCATTAGAAATATCCAATTCACCAAATCTTAGCGAAATTACAATAACATGACCTTTCCAGTTTTTTAAATAATCAGAAAACATCTCTTCAGTAATTTCTTTTTCATACCAATTCAAACGACGATCTAATATCAAACGAATAGCCTGCAAAGCATTCGTCTTTCCAGAATCATTTTCACCAATTATAACATTGACTCCTTTTTGAAAAACAAATTTAGCTTTATGAAAATTTCTAAAATTCCTAATTTGCATCTCTTTTAAATACATATGATTACCCCTTTATCTTTTGCAGTATCTCCGCCACCAACCGTTGCACCATACAAGCCGGCCACATCGCCGATGGCTGCTTCTTCCCATCGTCCACACACTTCTTCAAACTTCTTTCCGCCAATACAACCGCCTGCTCAAAATCACCATACTGTACCAGCTTGCGATAAACGTCCCTGTCGTTCTTATAATACTTCTGCCCAGTAACCTTGTCAAACTTGTCCGCAAACCGATCACAGCAAATATAAGACTCCCTGATTACAGGCATTTCTCCAAAATACGCATACATCCATATCTCAAAGCAGGGATTTGACCAGCCTGCATGTACCCCGTTTTTCTCGGCTGTCCAAATAATCTCATCAAATCCCTTCACCTGATCCCGGTCAAATACAATCCATGGTATCCGGTATTGTGACTCTTTTCCAACAAGCTCCAAAGCCTTTTTTACCAATTCTACCGTCTTGGCCTTCTCCACCTTAATAATCAACCGGTCTTTCAGTTCTGCCGGTATGCTGTCACGAAGTCCTTCAAAGTAATTCTTTTCCGTTTCTTCGGTATCTGTCACAATCAGATAATATCCCAGTTCCGGTACTCTCTGCCCCATCCGCTGATTCCGGTCTTTCCTCTTACCGGCCCTGCGGTCACTGGGCTTTCCTCCACTCTTATTCGCCATTCGTGCTCCTCCCCTTTAACATTTCCATAGGCCGGAGTGCAGGGATCGCGCCATAGCTGCCCGTCAGATAATTCTTCGCCAGCGCTTCATCCCGGCGTACCTTATTTCCATCCTCATCTTTAAAATCAGCAAGGGAATACAAGTCGGAAACCCCATTCTGATTCTTGTCCACCAGCCATATCTCATCTCGGCGCAATAGCTCATTGGACAACTGCCAGATGTCATGTGTGGTAAAAATCATCTGTGCATGGTTGGTATTGATGTCCGGCGATAAAAAGGTCAGTATAATATTTCTGACCAATAATGGATGAAGCCTTGCATTCAGTTCATCCACAAACAGGGTTCCTCCGTTATCAAGCACCTCCTTCAAAGAGGGATATAAAGCAAACATCTTCAAAGTTCCGCTGGATTCACTTTTCAACGGAATCGATTCAAATTCATTACAATCTGCCATCTTATGCAGTGCATCAATCTTATAACTGGGATCGGACTCTTTTTCAATTTCTCTCTGGACTTCCTCCACTTTAAAATCACAAATGGCATTATCAAAGGATGCAAAATAATTGACCACATTGCTCTGTATTTCCCTGCTGGTAGTAAAACCTTTCGGCAGTACCTGAGAGCGGAAAAAGTTCTCCGCAGGGTTACCAAAGTCCACAACTTCGTTGTTTAGGAACCAGTCCCTCACCTTTTTCAGTTTCGCTATTTTCAGCTTTGCTCCCAGTGATACAATCAGGGTTTCCTTTTCCAATGCAACCTTGATATTTTCAATACTGCTCTTGGGCAGCCCGTTTACCTCCAGTTCTTCTCCCTTTTTCCGGTAGAAAATAGTCTTATACCGGTTTCTGGCTGTCTTGGCCTTGGAATAAAACCATTCCTCCACCACCTCATCATTCTGCAGCGCAAACCCATACTGATAAATTTTTCCCGTATTCTCCGAATTATCAACAAAGAACACTTCAAAGGTTGATTCCTCACTCCTGCTCTTGCTGTCAAACAAAAACGGGCTTACCCTGATGTAATCCGAATCTGCTTTTTGCCTGCTATCGCTTTCACCGCCAAACTTAAACGATTCCTCCACATAATAGCTCATGAATTTAAAAGCATCGTAAATGTTAGACTTTC
>OBWG01000851.1_pt1 | contig 16889 bp, 7 predicted proteins | sample 1495221 | NCBI WGS metagenome assembly OBWG01 (sample SAMEA2580053, study PRJEB22360) | human gut metagenome | reverse complement strand
TGCCGCTTTTTGTGTACTTTTTTTACATTGCGGACAAAACTGTTGGAGGACTAAAAGCTGCAATTAAGGGAAATAAATGAGAAAAGAAATGAGATATATGATAAAATTATTAGCAAGTTAACAGATAAAATAGGCGCAAAGTCTTAAATTTAAATACTATTAATAAGAGTAAAAATACTCAAATTATGAGTTTTTAATAGATATGCAAGCAAATGCGGCATCAGGGAATCAGGCAGCTTCAGCGCCCCGGCGAAGACAGAGAATTCAGTTGTGTAAGCAGTAACGATAATATTTACCAGGAGGAAAAAAGTATGAAAGAAAACAAAAGAAAAGTGAAAAAACGTTACCGTCAAAAGGCTAGACAATTTATCAGCGGTCTTCTTATAACCGCCATGCTGGCGCCAAACATGACGCCGATTATAGCGCAGGCGGCGGAGCTGATAGAGAATCAGCCGCGTTATGTGGACTTTACAAGGCCTCAGGCCCTGACGCTGAGGGAATTAGGGATTGAATCCGGAGTGTCCGATACCTCTGATGGTGACCGCGCAGATAGGACAGAAAATAGTGCGGAACCGGATAAAGACAGTGACACTGGAAAAGACAGTGAATCCGGTAAAAGCAGCGAGCCTGGAAAAGATAATGAAACCGGAAAGGACAGCGGAACCGGGAAGGAAGATGAGCCTGGAAGAGACAGTGAACCCGGAAAGGAAGACGAGCCTGGACAGGACAGCGGAACCGGGAAGGAAGACGAGCCTGGACAGGACAACGAAGCGGGGAAGGAAGACGAGCCTGGAAAGGACAGCGAAGCGGGGAAGGAAGACGAGCCTGGAAAGGACAGCGAAGCCGGGAAGGAAGACGAGCCTGGAAAAGACAGTGAAGCCGGGAAGGAAGACGAGCCTGCACAGGACAGCGGAGCCGGTTCGGAGAACGGAGCGGAGACAAAGCCGGGAGGTTCGGCCGATGGAGGTGATCCGGCCGATAATCCGGCGGCAGGTCCGGCCGAAGGATTACCGGAAGAGGATGCAAAAGAAGAGATACCCGGTGAGATACCGGTGACGGATGAAGGACTGCGCCTTCCTGAAGAGCTTTATCAGGAGGTGACTGAAGAGCCGTCCGGCGTGCTGGTACAGTTTTCCGATCTCTGCCGCACATACCAGACCGGGGACAGGGAATACGTAACCGTAATTGGCGGATATTCCGGCCTGTACCGTGACAAGGACGGTAAAGTACGGCCGATTGACAATACTCTGGTCAAAGGCGATTCTGCCGCTGTCGAAGCAGACGGGGAAGAAGCGACACCGTCCAACGCCTCTTTCTTGCGGAGCAAGGCTGCCTCATGGGTGGAAAATGAAGCCGGTCCTGTAAAGATACGGATTCCGCTTAAGATGAGTACCAGCCGGGGCGTTTCCATAGAGACGGAAGGCGGAAAGATTGAACTGATTCCGTCTGCCGGAAACTTTAAAGAGCCGTCGGTGGCCGGAAATGCAATCCGGTTTAATGATGTATTTGAGAATGTAGATTACCAGTATACAGTCATTGAGAATACGGTGAAAGGTGATATCTTTCTTCTGGAGAAGGGGGACAGGTATGAGTTCTCCTATAAACTCAAGATACCGGGAATGACTGCGAAGCAGGAAAAAGATAAAATTTCCATTTACGGGAAGGACACGGCGAAAGCCCTGTTTCAGTTGGACGCTCCGTTCATGGAGGATGATTCCGGCGAGAGAAGTGATAAGGTCAAACTGAAACTTTCCGGAACAAAGGGGAATTATACAGTCACCATTAAGGCAGATAAGAAGTGGCTGAATGATGAAGAGCGGTCCTATCCGGTACGCATTGATCCGGATACCTACGTTCCCTCGGATGAATTTATTTTTGCGACGATATCACAGGGACAGCCGGACACGATTTATGATTGGGACAGCCCGGCCTATGTCGGATATCTGGACGGCAGCCGGAAGAACTGCCGGGTATGTGTGATTTTTAATGAAAATAATTCAGATACCATATCAAAGCTTCTGTCGGGAGCGGAGCAGGTTCACAATGCGACCCTGAAGGTCACGACAGAGACGGATAACAGCGGCGGTCAGAATATAATCGAGCTGCATGTGCCTGTCACTCAATGGAACGGTTATATTACAAGCTGGAACACCCAGCCGGACTATAATCCAAGTTCAGACAGAGTCTGGCAGACTCCGGCGCCCGGCGCAGGGCAGACGATGGAATTTGACATCACGGATCTGGTCAACGGATGGATCACCGTGACAGAGCCGCCATTGGGACTGATGTTCCGGTCGGAAATTGAGGCGGACGGCGGCGCGTATGCCATGAAGGCGGAAGTGCTGTGCAACAGAGGGGATTCGGTTAACGGCCCCCGGCTGGAATATTCATGGACAGGCGATCTGGAAGGCGATCTTGCCAATATGAGCGTGGATGACACGACGATAGAAGTGGATCCGGCCGTAATCTACACAGATATATTCGGACGCAGCGTAACCGGCGTGATCGCCCACGGTAAGGCGCAGGCCGGTTCGGAGGTCACCTACCGGCTTCTGGAGGAAGGCGGCGGCGACGTAACGGACGCAATGGAATCACTTGTATATCCTGATTTTCGGAAGGCCGGACTGGAAGATGACTTCGATTTGTCTCCTGAATCAAACTGGCAGACGGACGGGTTTGAAGCGGAAGGCAGCCTGGAATATGACACCATTTACTATTTTGAAGCCTTTGCCACAGGAAAAGAAGTCGGAGAAGACGGTTCCGGTGAGGAGGAGCCGGACGGAGATAATACGGTTGTAGGAGCAACGGTTACATCGGATCAGTTTCTGCTTTATGAGGTGAAGGAGCATGATTTGAGTACCAGGATTGCCCGCCACTATGGCATTAATGTAGGCCAGCTTGCGCGTGATAATAAATTATATAAGGATCAATTGACTGAGAAAGATACCATTTTATTTATCAGAAACCCTAAGACGGCGGAGCCTTATAATGCGTATAAGGATATGACGCCGTTGGAAGAACTGCTTCTGCGCAACCTTCTGGCAGGCATAAATCCGAACTGCGAACTGAACCTGGAACCGGTCAATATGAATACCGGAGACTTCTTCATGCAGCAGACCGATGCATCCATGAAAGAATTGAATGGAGAATTCGGAGTCATGAGGAGCTATAACTCCACGCTCCCGGATTACCACCAGGAATTTGGCTATGGATGGACATCGGAATTCGGCGACCACCTGACTATATTAAAGGATGGAACCATTCTCTATAAGAGAAGCGATGGAAAGGGAATCCCATTTACCAGGAACGGGGATGTGTACCAGGCTCCCGACGGCTGGGATATTACTCTTGAGCCTCTTGATGCCATAGAAGTGCGAAGGGCGTCTGCATCCGAGGCAGAAGAAGAGGAGCCAAAAGAGAGGGAAGCGGGGACACGCACCGTAACCACAAAAGATCTGGATGATAAGGCACAGCTGAACCGCCGGAGGGGTGAGATCCGCTTTGGTTTCCTGAAAGCGACCTCCTCGGAGGCAGAGCGGACGCCAATCCCGGACTGCGCCGGATGGCAGCTTACGAACCAGGACGGCAGCCGCTATGTATTTGACGCGTTAGGACTTCTCCAGTACCGGGAGGATATGAAGGGACGCAGAACCTGGTACCGGTACGACGAGGATTATAAGCTTCTCCAGGCAGAGTCTCCCACAGGCAGGATACTTGATATCACAATGGATGACGCGTACCGCATCACGGACATTACGCTGCCTGACGGCAATACCCTCCGTTACGAATACGATGAGGAAGGCAATCTGATCAGCGTCACCAATCCGGAGGGAGATATACGCCGTTATGAATACGATGAGAAACACCGGATGACGGCCTGGTACGACGAGGAAGGGAACCGCGTGGTGGAAAATGAATACGACAGTGAGAACCGGATTACGGCCCAGACGGACGCAAACGGAAATACTTCGTATCTTTCCTATTCAGACGGAGCGACGGTACTGACCGACAACCGCGGTTTTGTGACCCGCTATGAGTATGACGGCAGTTACAGAACCACGAAAATCACGTATCCGGACGGAGCAGCACGTACGAAGACCTACCGTGACGGCCGCGTCGCCCAGGAGACAGACGAGGAGGGCAATACAACCTCCTATACCTATGACGCGGACGGAAATATACTGACTGTCACAAGAGCGGACGGAGCAAGGGCGGAGTATGCTTATAATGCGATGAATCTGCCGCTGGCCGCAGAAGACTTTGAGGGGAACAGAACGGTCTTTACATACGATGAAAAAGGCAATCTCCTGACGAGGACAAGCGGGGAGGGGAATACCTGGCGCTATGCCTATGATGAGCTGAGCCGTCTGGTATCCGTCACGGACGCAAACGGCCAAACGACGGAATTTTCCTACGACGGGGCGGTTGTCACGCAGATGAAGGACGCGGAAGGATACATCTGGCGCTATGATTATGACAGGATGAACCGTATGCTCTCCATGGTGGATCCGCTTGGGAACGCAGAGATCTATACCTATAACCGCAATGGATGGAAAATCAATGAGACGGCGAAGGACGGCGGGACAACTGAGTATGAATACAGCCCGGCGGGCGCCGTATTGTCCATCACCGATCCGGCGGGGGCGAAAACTGTATTTACTTACGATAAGATGTACCATATCCTGACGGGAGAAGATGCTCTTGGGCATACCCTCACCTACGGATACGATAAGAACTATAACCGGATTGTGGAGACAGATGCGAAAGGAAATGAGACATGGTACCGGTATGATGAGCGGAACCGCTGCACCGCTGTTACCGATGCAATGGGACGCGCCGTAATGCAGACGTTTAACGGCAACGGCAACCTGACATCCTCGACAGACCGGAGGGGAAATACAGTTTCCTGGAGTTATAACACGATACTGAACCTTCCGGAATCCGCCACGGACAGCCTGGGGAACAGGACCGCCTATTCCTACGATAAGAACGGGCAGACGACCGCCGTTACCTACGCAGACGGAAGCGGCATTTCATATGCCTACGACCGCGATGGCAGAGTAATCCGCATGACGGCGAAAAACGGCCTTGTCACAGAGATTACTTATGACGGCAACGGAAATATTATTGCGGTAAGCGATGACGGGACGAGAGTCTATCATTTCACCTATGACCGTAATAACCGCCTGGTTAAGACGGAAGATCCCCAGGGCGGAACTGCTGTATACACCTATGACGGGGCCGGGAACCTCAAAGGCCGGACCAACGAAGAAGGCCATGAGACAAGGTACGCCTACGATGCGGCAGGACGGCTCCAGGAGATAAAGGACGCTGTCGGAGGCGCCGTATCACTCGTTTACGATTTGAACGGTAATGTATTAAAGACAACGGACCAGAACGGACACAGCAGCAACTACCACTACGATGTCCTGGGAGAGCTTCTGGCAATCGTAAACGCAGAGGGCCATGTGACCGGCTATTCCTATGATGAACTGGGCAATCTGAAAGAAATGACAGATGCCTTAAAAGGGCAGACCGCTTATACCTACGATGAGCTGAGCCGTACGGTCAGAATGACTGATCCGATGGGGAACCCATATCTTTACGAATACGATGAGAATGGAAATCTGCTGACGGTTACCCTGCCGGACGGGGATACGGTAACCTTCACCTATGATGCTAACAACCAGGTTACGTCAAGCACTGATGAAGCCGGCGTTGTGACATCCTACGAATATGACTCCATGGGCCGTATCACCCGTGCATCGGATACGGCAGGCAATACCATGACCTACGAGTACGATATATCCGGCAACCTGGTAAAACAGACGGATACCATCGGGCGGAGCGCGGTTTATGAATATGATCGATTTAACCGTCTGACGGCCGTTACAGGGACGGATCTTGCCACGACCCGTTATGCCTACGATACGCTGGACCGCCTGACCGGCATTACACTGGCGGACAATACCGCGACGATCTATGAATACGATAAGACTGGCAACCTGATCAAGACCACGGAACCGGGGGAGGCTGTCTATACCTACACTTATGATGCGATCAGCCGCCTGACCGGAAAGGTGGATCCCCTCGGCGCAGCCACACGGTTTGTCTATGACCCGGCGGGCAACCTGACGGGAACCACGGATGCGGAAGGCGCAGAGAGGGCCTACGCCTATGACGCCGTCAACAGGATGATAGCGGAAAGGGACGGACGCGGAGGCGTCACCGGTTACGAATACGACGAATTGTCCCGGTTGATCTCCTACACGACGCCGGAAGGAAATAAGGAGGAATACCGTTATGACGCCGTCGGCAATCTGACTAAGTCAAAGGACGCCAATGGACTGATAACCGAGTACCGGTACGATGTGACGGGCAACCTGGTAGAGAAGATATCACCGAAGGGGGCAAAAACAGGCTATACCTACGACAAACACGATGAACTTTTAAGCATCACTGATCCGGCCGGCAATGTGACCCGGTACGAGGTGGATTTAAACCGCCTGGTAACAAAGATGACGCAGAAAAACGGCGGTACCTACACATATACGTACGATCCGGTACACCGTCTGACCGGCATCACCACGCCTCTGGGACTTAAGAGGGAGTTTACCTACGATGTGGCGGACAATATCATTACCGATACAGACAGTCTTGACCGCAGTAGCAGTTATGAATACGACATTATGCACCGAATGACGAGGGCCGTGGATCCGGAAGGAGGCGTGACCGAATACGGCTACGACATCCGCGGAAACCAGAATGCAGTGACCAACGCCCTGGGATATACCTGGAACTTCCGCTATGACCTCGTTGACCAGCTTACCGCCAGCGTGGATCCGGAAGGAAAAGCGACGGAGATTGCCTACAATCTGGTCGGACGGGTTAAATCTGTCACCAGGCCGGGAGAACGGACCACCAGCTACCAGTATGATAAAAACTATAACGTGACGGGAATCGCAGATCCGAAGGGATATCTGTACCAGTCGGTATATGACTCCGATAACCGCAGAACCGGAACCGTCGATCCGCTGGGACAGACGACGGAAGCGGTCTACGATCCGGGCAGCCGTATTACTTCCGTCACCGACAAGATGGGCCTGACTGAGAAATATGAATACGATCCACACGGCAACATACTCGCCTTCACCTCCACAGATGGCCTGATTACCCGTTTTAACTATGACATTCTTGACAATCTGGTGAAAGTGACGATGCCGAGCGGCCTGACAACACGGTATTCCTACGACGTGATGGGAAATGTAACTTCCATGACCGACACAATGAAGCGTGTTACAAAATATACCTACGATCTGGAAGGAAACATGCTTTCCCTGGTGAACGAGGAAGGGCGCAGAGAGCAGATGACCTATGATGCGGGAGGCAGAACCACTTCCTACCAGACGAACAGCGGCGACACGATACGGTATGACTACAACCGGCTGAATGCGCTTGTGGAAAAAAGCTATGAGAGCGGCGGGGAGGGAAGCGAAGCGGCAGCAGGAGACTTCCAGAACAAGGCCGTGCGCTATGGCTATGATGCGCTGGGACAGCGTGTGACCATGATGGACGCAACGGGGGAGAGCAGCTATGAGTACGACTCCCTCGGAAGGATTACGCAGGTAAAGAACGGTTCCGGACAGACGATATCTTATGCCTATGACGGAGCTGATCAGCTTGCATCCATCACGTATCCCGACGGAAAGACGGTATCCTACGAGTATGATAAGAATGATAATATAACAAAAGTAACAGGACGGGACGGCGGGGTGACCACTTACGTCTACGACGCTATCAACCGGGTTACCGAGATACACCGGCCGAACGGAGTCAGCACTTATAACAGCTTTAATGCATGGGATCAGATTACATCAATGGTAAACAAGTGCGACGACTGCGGCTGGGTAGTGAGCCAGTACGATTACACCTATGATGACCGTGGGTTCATCGTGGGAGAGACGGCGCTGGAATCCCTCTACGCCTATGCATGGGACGACAAACACGACGGAAGGCATGAGGACGGCCGCCATGACGATAAATACCCCCACGGAAACCGCCATAACAACAAGCACGACAAAGATGCAAAAGACAATTACCAGATCGTAGAGACGAAGCGCAGCTTCCAATACGACGACGATGGGAAGCTTATCAAAGCCACCGAGAAAGAAGAACAGCAGGGAACCTATGTTTACCGCTACTCATATGACGACATGGGCAACCGGATTTCCTATTCCAAGACCCGTAACGGGACGGTGCAGGAGAGCGCCGAATACAGCTATAATGCGTCAAACCAGCTCATCCGGGCCAAACTCTACGACGGAAAGAAAAACACCACGATGCAGTATGAGTATGACGCCGACGGGAACCTGATATCCGAAATCGGGAAGAAGGGGACCGATAAGGTAGAGCTTCATTACACTTATACGGTGGAGAACCGTTTAAAAGCAGTCCACGACGCTCACGAGCTGGTAGTGGCCATGGCCTATGACGGTGACGGAAACCGGGTCTTCCAGTTAAACTACAATCTGCATACGGATGACGACTGGAAGGGAAACAGCGGAAACGGAAATGGAAACAATAAGGATAATACCGGGAACGGGAATAATGGGAACGGCAACAAAGGGAACAGCGGCAGCAAAGGGAATAACGGCAGCAACGGGAACGGCAGCCAGGGAAATAGCGGAAATGGAAACAAACAGAAAGTTTCCTCCGTATTAGGGCTGATTGGCCTGTCCGGCAGTGATGAAACGGTAGATTTAAGCGGACTTCTGCTCGGCGAACCGGACGGAACAACAGCGGCTAAAGATACGAAGCCTGACGCCGCATCTGATGAAAATGGTGAAGATACGAAGTCCGAAGTCCCGCTGCTGGAGATGCGCCCGGAACCGGTGCGTGAGCTTCTGCCGATTATACCGTACGGCAGGGACGACACAGAAACAGAGGCAGCCAGCCCGTCCGAAGCTTCCGCAAATTCCGAAAAGAAAAATGATAACGGAAATAACGGCAACAACGGAAACGGTGGGAATGGCAACCACTATGGCTGGGAAGAAGGAGAATCCGGTGGAAACAACGGAGGAAACGGGAACGGCAACGGCGATGGGAATAACGGGAACGGCAATGGCAACAATGGAAATGGCAACAACGGAAATGGAGGCGGAAATACCAATAACACGGGAGGAAGCGGAAACCAGAGCGGAATCCTGATGCCGCAGAAACCGGTATCTGACATAGAGCAAAGCCTGATTGACGAGATCCGGCAGACCGGCCACCACAAGAATTATGAACTGATAGAATATGTGAACGACGTGAACCGCCAATACGCCCAGGTGCTGATGGAAGTGAACATTGACGGGGAAATGGACACGGCTTATACTTATGGTAATGAGAGGATAGCCCTTGAACGTTTTACCGGCTGGACCGGATATTATACCCATGATCCAAGAGGAAGCGTAAGCGGCGTAACCGACAGCGGGGGAAGACTGTGGAAGTCCTACCGCTACGGACCGACCGGAGATATCACCTTTGGAAAACCGCAGTACAATAACAGCTATGCGTATAATGCGGAAGATTATAATCCGAATCTGGAAGTACAGTACCTGCGGGCGCGTTATTATGACGTGGAGAGAGGGAATTTCCTGACGGAGGATATGTACCTTGGCAAGTTAACCGACCCGCTGACACTGAACCGGTATAATTATGTGAAGTCGAGCGCGCTGAATTATGTGGATCCGAGTGGATATGACAGCCGGGGATATTCGAACACGGCCAGCGGAAGAGAGCCCGGTAAACGTCCCGGTTCTATTTATGACGGATATGATGAATCGATAAGAGCAGAGGTCAGGAAAGAACATAAGGACCGTATAGCAGCCGGTTTGAGTAAAGCTCAGAAAAGATTGTATGATGCGATAACCAAGGCATTGGATGGTGTCAATAACAGCAGTGCAGTTTATATTAAGCTTGGGGCACTTACAATTATGGCAGAAGCGGACAGTGAAGTAGATGATTGTGCAAAAGAGAAGATGACAGAAGCGATCATCAGTACACTGGCAGGGATGCTGAGTGAAATGGCATACTATGGAAGAACAAGTGTCGAATGGAATGGGATTGTGCAAGCCCTGATAGAGTGGGGAATTGAGAACAAAGAAGAGGAGATGGTAGAGAAATATTTTAATGCACAATACTATTACACGGGAAAGGCATTATTTGATGATTGGTATGCAGAGGTAGGAAGATTAACCACCCTGACCTCATTAATAACTTCAATAGCAGGCTTTCTGGGCGGAGGTGGCTCCTTCTCCGTAGGAACAGCGGCAAGCGGCTCAGCAGCCCTGGCGGCATCGGGAACTGCAGTAGTGGCAGGAGCTTCAGCAGTGACGGTAGGAATAGTGGTGGCCGGTGTTGGAGTAAATGGCATAATCATGGAGTCCAGAGGTGAGGCAAGGGGGGAAGCGAATCGAGATAAGAGTGAGGGGGAATCTGAGGCTCAGGTATCTCAAAATAAATTAAAACATATAAATAACCGTCATAATCCTAACAGCTATGCTCAGCAGATAAAAAATAGGCCAAAGGCTGATGTCGTGAAAGAATTAGAGAATAAATCTTTCTTTAATAAAGATTGGAGCAAAAAACAAATAGAGGATGCGGTAAATGCAGGATACAAAGAGGCACTAGAAAAAGGAATCTCTTCAGGACAATATACATTTTCTTATGGCGGAGAGAATGTGACTATTGCGTTGGAAAATGGAGGGATAAAGACAGCGTTTGGAGATTATAAATATACATATCAACAATTATTAGAATTATTAAAGTAGGTGATTATTTAAATGTTTAAAATTAAATTTAGAATTGTGGATGACATTCAACTATTGAGTACTATTCAAACAAAAATATTCGATGATGAATATGATCAGATTTTGGGCTTTTTCCAGATATCTTTTGGAGCTCATCAAGAGGGGGTATACTATCACGAGAATCAATTGAAGGAAGACGAAGAGGGGAGTGAATTGTTAGATTATTGGTTTGATAAAATATTGCTAGTTGCAATTTTGTTAGATTCAGAATCAGATTATGTTGCATTTAAGGAAATTGAAACCGTTAACCGATGGATTGAATTTACAAAGAGAGATAATAATGTTTTTATCAATGTTGCAGTAGACGATATTTGTCAAAACAATAATTTGATAATCACTGAGAAATATCAGTTTTCTCACATTGAGCCTTTAAATTATGTAATGCCGTATCAGGATTTGAAATGTCAAATATTGGAGGTGTCAGAAAAGTTTCTTACAGAGCTAAATCAGATTAATCCAAATTTATGTAAAACAAAAATATGCAAAGCATTACAACAAAAAATAGATATAATTAAGATTAAGAGTTAGAATTATTCGCCCGGCTTCGCCGGGCGATGTACTCTGACCGGGTGGCATTAAGACACCCGGTCTTTAACCTGCACACTTATCGACCCTAGTCATATTGGCCGATTTGGGGAGAAATACCTCTGTTCCACATTGGCTCAACAAACCAGAATACTTGCTTCATGGTATATCTTTCCGAGCAGGGGCTTAAAACCGGCACGCAGGCTGTCACGGTGCGTCACAGGGCTAAGAGATGGCGGGCCGGAGCCACTTGTTGGCATAGGATTGGGATATCCACCCTGTTTTGCACGGAAAAGCCGGGAATCCGCTGAATATTGTGGTTGAATCAAAGGATTCCCTTGCCAGAAGCCGGAAAACGCCTTAAAACCGTTGTTTTTGGTGAAATCAGCTTTGGCTCGTGGCATAAGTTTTTCTGAAATGCAGGAAAAAAGTATTCAAAAAACAAGGGCATCCAGCATAACAATCCGGACTTTTGCACCCTGCAGTTTTCTCATTTTCAGCGGTAGTTTTAGAGGCATCGGGTGACAGAATATGGAGCACTGGAAAAACTTGGTGCCGCCGAACCACCCACCCTGGCTATATTGGTTATTTGGAGAGAAACGCCTCTGTCCCACATAGACCGACGATCCAAGAGGATACATAAGCGGCGTAACCGACAGCGAGGGAAGACTGTGGAAGTCCTACCGCTACGGACCGACCGGAGATATCACCTTTGGAAAACCGCAGTACAATAACAGCTATGCGTATAATGCGGAAGATTATAATCCGAATCTGGAAGTACAGTACCTGCGGGCGCGTTATTATGACGTGGAGAGAGGGAATTTCCTGACGGAGGATATGTACCTTGGCAAGTTAACCGACCCGCTGACACTGAACCGGTATAATTATGTGAAGTCGAGCGCGCTGAATTATGTGGATCCGAGTGGACATAAAAAACAAAGCTGGACAGAGACAGCGGATCAGGCAAAGAAAAACTGGCAGGAATATAACAAGATGCCGGTTCAGGATTATGACAGCGGCCCGGATTACGGCAGTAAGAACAAAGAACTGCTTGAGGAGTTAGACAAAAAACTCAGCACTGCCCGGACAAAGCTGAAAAAATTGATGGATGCCGCGGAAGAAAAGGGAAGATCTGTTATCGGATATTGTTCCGACTATAAGGCGGGAATGGATGCAGGAAGAAAGATAGCAGAGGCGGAATACCATAACTGGGAGCTAACGCTACTATTTGGCAAAAATGCGTATAAGCGGGATGACTATTTTGGGGATACCGACTTGCAGGAAATTTATGACCAGGCAAGAAATGCATCCAATAATAAAGACGCATTTAGCGCAGGATTTACGGCCGGTCAAACAATGTTTACGATAGAAATACTATCGCTGATAGTGGGAGCATTAGAAAGCGGCGGCTCCTCATCAGGAGGCCAGCAGGTTGTACTGCCGGGAGTCGGAGAGGTGACAATACCGGGAGATGCAGCGGGTTCAGTGGCTGGGGTATTGCCGCCAGGTAGTATCTTGAGGGATCAGGAGAATAAAAAAGAATCGGAGGAGGAAGGTAAGGGGGATTCTAATACTCAAAGAAATGGTGTCCCTGTAAAAGAAAAAACTAAGGCATCAAATGGACTGATTCTCCAATCAAATCCCAAGCACACTCCAGGCCAACCTGGCAATAGACCTAATGCTGGAATAGAACCTAAAAATTCCTTGGATTTATTTGGAGAATCAGTTCCTTCTACATCAAAGCCAAATCAAAGGTTTACTTATGATGCGGAAACTAGCACGCTACATCGTTTTTACAATGATGGAAATGGCACATGGCATTGGAGTGGTTCTACGAATCAAGGAGCAAATTCTATTACAGGGAGTCAGGTTCCAAATGATATAAAAAATATATTTGGCTTACCCAAAAAAGGATGGTAGTTATGATATTAGGGAATCCATATAAGTTTTCAGTATTTATTAGCACAATAAAAGAATGGAATATATATAATGAATTTTGTAATGGAGTTTTGCTCTTTTGCATTGATGGAAACATCTTTCCTAAAAAAATTGTTACTGCGACTCTTAAATGTGAGATTCAGTTATTAAAAGAAAAATTGAGGAATCTTATTACTAATGAAAGGTTATATAATATGCAAAGAGATAAAGCCTTTGCCGAAATATATAATATCACATTTCCGGAGGATATAAGCATTGACAATGATTACCGCTTTGATATAACGCCAGAGTCATTTGCGGATGAAAACTGTTATGTTTTTGCAGTTAGTAATGGAAAAGAAGTACGCATTATGGCAACGAAGCTGAATTACATTGTGGAAGAGTCGAGACATGAACTTAGTAATGTAGATATAAGCGAAACATTTATTGAAATTGAAGATTTAAACCAAATAATATCGCAATTAGAGATCTGCTAATTATTTGCAATGAGATTAAAGACATTCGCCCAGCTTTGCCGAGCGATGCCCTCAGAAGTTATGCGTTTTCCAGCATAACCTCTTTAACCTGCACACTTTTCGACCCTGGACATATTGGCTGATTTGGGGAGAAATGCCTCTGTTCCACATTGGCTCAACGAGCCAGAATACGTGCTTCATGGTATATCTTTCCGAGCAGTGTCTTAAAACCGACACACCGGCCGTCACGGTACGTAACAGGTCTAAGAGATGGCGGGCCGGAGCCACTTGTTGGCATAGGATTGGGATGTTCACTCTGTTTTGCATGAAAAAGCTGGGAATCCGCTGAACATTGTGGTTGAATCAAAGTATTCCCCTGCCAAAAGCCGGAAAACGCCTTAAAACCATTGGTTTTGGTGAAATCAGCTTTGGCTGGTGGTATAAGTTTATATGAAATACCAGAAAAAGTTATTCAAAAAACAGGGGCCTCCAGCATAACAAATTTGGGCTTTACCACACGGCAGTTTTCTCATTTTCAGCGGTAGTTTTAGAGGCGTTGGGTGGCAGAATACGGAACACTGGAAAAACTGGGTACCGCCGAGCCACCCACGTAAGACACGTTCGACTCTTTAAAATTCATGGCAAGTAAGTTTCCAGTAAGAAAAACGCAAGGGAATCGAAATTGACAGTCACCCAGCCGCTATGTTACAATGGCGCACCCTGGGGGTTTAAGGGGGTGGAAACACACCGGAAAAATCTCAGCAAGATAAAAACACCGGACACTCCATGATGGAGCTGGTCGGTGTTTTTTCTTTCTGCTGTTATAGGCAGTTTATAAATTTCATGGCCCAGATGCCGTCTTTCATGGTGCAGATCCGTCATTCATTCTTCCTCCGCCATCCGCTTCATAATCTCTTCAGCTTGTGCGGAAACCGATACCACAATGGAACAAATATCTGCTCCATAGATGAAGCACCTTACACAAATCGAAAAAAGAGCCGGGAAAGGACTTGAATCCATCTGTCCCCAAATGCCCAGAGAAAAAGCGTACCCATGTATTAAAAAAGCGACAGCTATGATGCAGAAGCGGTTGCTCTGGTGCTGATCAATATGTTGGATAAGCTGCCGGACGCTATACCGGATGATAAGTATTGGACGCTGGGCCAGTTAGTAAACCGGCGGGATAATATCTGTAGCCATCTGCACAGGCTGAAGAACCAGCTCCATGAACAGCTCTGTATGGCGTATCCCAGCTATAAACAGTTCTTTAGACTTTCTGTCGGGTGGCATCAAGCCATCTGATATTTACCCTGCACGCTTTTCAACACGGATTGTTTATACCAATTTTAGTAAAGCGATTGTATACATTGCCCTATTAGCTCCGATAACTGTTTCATTGTAATTTTTTGAGGTGTAATACGGCGCATGGGGGTCTCGGCGTGTCATAGGGGAAAGAGAAATAACTATTTAGGCAGTCACTGTGTATGTGATATTTCCTTGTCTCAAAACTCATTAAAGGGAAGAACCATTATTGGATTTTGTTCTGACAGTAAGGTTGGAACGAATGCGGGAAGACATTTAGGAGATTAGTATGAATAAAGAATATGTGGAAGAGTTTATTGACCAGATAGAAAAAATAATGAAAGTAAGCGGTGAGGAAGAATATGTTCAAGATGAGGCAGGAGTATATTTAAAGATACCATATTTAAAAAATCTAATTTTAGAGGCTAGAAGATTGATTAAATATGGAGAATATAAAATCGCCTTAGAAAATACTTTGGAGAATCTATATGAAGTATCAATTTCGTTGGATAAAACAACAATGGTCCTAGTTTACCAAGCATTTGACAATAAGATTTGCACATATATGGAGGGGCTTCTAAGCGACCTTACAAAATTCTGATGATTATATGCCCGGCTTTGCCGGGCGATGTCCCAAGAGGAATCTCTTTTTTTAGGCAACGTTGGAATCAGGAACGTAAGTAAGTTCTAAAATTATACCATATTAGATAAAGAAAGATGACATAACACCAGCCCTTTTTATTTGTCCATGATAAAATAAAACCGGAAACATACTCAGCATAGAATCTATCAGGAAGACAATTGCCGGATGATAGGCAGGCTGAAAGAAGAGGTTAGACATCTCTGCTATGAACTATATCATACAAGGGGGAATCAGTATGTACAAAATTGCCATTTGCGATGATTGCCGTGAGGCGCTCAGGGAGATAGAAAAGCTGCTTCGGAGATACATTGAAAAGAATAAAATCAGGGCTGTTGTGGAGGCTTACCAGAGCCAGATGCAGCTGTTGACGGAACTGGAAAGTGGGAGGTATTATGATATAATCTTTATGGATATTAAGATGCCGGGAATGAACGGCCTTGAAGTCCTGAAAAGAATACGGGAAATGAATTCGGACAGTCTGTTTATAATCATTTCCTCATACCATCAATATGCGGTCGTCGGTTATGAATTGGATGTATTCCGGTATTTGGTGAAGGGGGACTTGGAAGCCGGCTTTGATCACTGCATGGAAGCCGCCTTAAAAAAGATTAATTCTGATAATCAAAAACATTATTTTATTACTTCTGCGCGTAAGCGAATCAAAATTCCGTGTAAGGATATCATGTATTGTCATAAAGAGTCAAAAATGTCCGTGTTCGTGACAAATTCAGGGGAACTAATCAGAGAAAGAAGAGCCCTTCAGGAGGTATATGAAGGTCTGCAGCGGATAGACGACAGCTTTATAATGGTAGAACGTTCTTATCTGGTCAATATTAATTATATTGAAACGATGAGACAGAATGAGCTATTGCTTGAAAATAATATAATCTTACCAGTTGGACGCACCTATGTGGATGATGTCAGGAAAACGCTGACGGATTTTTGGAGAAAAAGGATATAGCTTCTGTTTCTGGCGCGGGAGCGGCATCAATCGTGGCAGGCTGTGAGCCGGAGATTCCGGAAGTATTGGTACAAAATAAGATTTTTAAGAAGGGGACCGGCACGTGACTGTGGCGTCCCCTTTCTCTCAGTGCGCCCGGCGGCGCACGTCTCTAACCGGTGAAAGTCCGGAATCCGCCCGGTGGTGGGAAGGATATAGCCGAAGGCAAGGGT
>OBWG01000843.1_pt1 | contig 17042 bp, 14 predicted proteins | sample 1495221 | NCBI WGS metagenome assembly OBWG01 (sample SAMEA2580053, study PRJEB22360) | human gut metagenome | reverse complement strand
TAATCTATTGAATCTATCCTTGTCGGCGGATTCATTAGATGCATCTAATTTTTCAAGTCTTGTTGGTAATAGTATATCTGGCAATATTACAGGCCATGCTTCTATTACAGGAAATTTAGATAATCCATCTGTGACAGGTAGTGTTACAAGTCCTGAGATTGTCTATGGTGGGGCTCACTTTAATTCCATTAATGCAGGCTTTACTATTAAAAATCATATATTAGAATTAACAGATACATCTATAGGTGATGGAGATGGCGCCATTACTATAGGGGGTACATTTGATTTAAATTCTAATGCACTTAATATGCGGGCGCGTGCTAAAGCTGTCCGGATAGAGAACTTGATTAGACCGTTTTCTGATGTTCCGCTTACTGGGTGGTTTGAATCTGAAAATGAGATTCGTGGTACTTTAGATAATCCATATGTTCAGGGCCATGTTCATTTATATGATGGTTCTTATAATGGCAAATTGATTAGTGATGCAAAGGCAGATTATACATTAGAAAATAAGACTCTTACATTACCTAAGTTTACTATTCAAGGATATGGTGCTGTCATTCAAGGGTCTGGTACTATGTCAGAAGATGCCCTAAATATCGATTTAGAAGGTAAAGATATAGATATTGGTAGGTTATTAGTCAATACTGATTATGATGTAAAAGGCTATGTACAAGCTAAGGGGCATATTGGAGGCTCTTTATACAATCCTAATTTTAATGGATCTGTTACATCTAACTTCTTAACCATTAATGGCGAAGGTATCACCAACATTTCTGGTACATTATATGCAGATACAACCGTTGTTAATTTAGAAAAATTTGAGTTTGATGAAGAGCAAGGTGGCCATTATATGGCCCGTGCAGGTATGTCTACTGTGGGCGATAAGCGACTATTTGGTACATTACAGGTGACAAATGGTCGTGTAAGCAATCTATTATCCTTACTGGGAAAACCGGTGGATAAATTAGACGGTTCTTTGAGTGGTACAGTTGATTTAGGAGGTACCTATGGCAATCCAAGCCTTAATGTGGTGGGTTCAATTAAGGATGTAACTATTGATACTAAGGTAGTAGGCGATGCAAAGATAGATGCCAGTCTAGAAAATCGTAAGTTTAAAATTCGAACATTAAAATTACCTGTTGATGATGGACTTATTGCTGCTGGTGGTACTGTTGATTTAGATGGTGATGCAGATTTACAAATTGCAGTTCGCGATGTTGATATAGAACCATTCTTACCGCTTATTGGTGATAATATTAATGCAACTGGTTCCATTACCGGTGTTATCAATATGACAGGGGCTACAAAAAATCCTAAGGTTGAATTGTCCGCGAGCCTTGCCAATGGTTCTTATAACGGTATCGATATTGATCAAGGCTTTGTATTGGCAACCATGGAAAATCATGTTATCAATGTTCAACGCATTCAAGGGGTTAAAGGAGACTATAAGCTAAGTGCATATGGTAAGATTCCGTTTACTGCATTGTATACGACCGGATATCTAGATGCGAATGATTCTAAAGCGATGGATATGACTATTGACTTTAATGAGGCTGATATGGCTGTTATTCCTCTAATTACTCCTACGGTGAAAGATGCAACTGGTGCGTTAAAAGGTGTTGTTCATGTAACAGGAACTATTGATCAACCAGAAGCGTACGGTACAGTATCTGTACGTGATGGTACTATGAAGATAAAGTCTATAGGCAATGAGCTTAAGGATATCGATGGGGATTTAATTTTCTCTGGACAACAAGTGGATTTTCAATCTCGCATATCTGCGGGCAAAGGGACTGCTGGTTTAGCAGCAAAGGTCAATTGGACTGGGCATGAGATGACTAACTATCGGATGGCTGTTCAATTGGATGATTTTGATTTAGCTAATGAATATATATCTGGTCCATTAAAGGGTGAACTCTATATAGCTGAAAAAGATGGAATTCCTACACTTATGGGAAATCTAAACCTAGAGAATATGAAGTTTAAAATTCCGCTTTCCTTAGAAACTAGTGAAAGTACGCGCAATTTGGGAATGGATGTTAATGTACATGCCGGTAAGAATGTGCGTCTCTATGATAAAACTTTATATAACATGCAGATTAGAGGAGATGTCCATTTTGGCGGTTCTGTTTTCGAGCCTGCAGCTAGTGGTCAATTTAATGTAATAAGCGGCACTTTTAAATATCTAAGTCAAACCTTTGATATTAATAAAGGGACTGCTACATTTGCGACAGGGTCGTATCTTCCTATGCTTCAGCTTGATGCGGAAACAAATGTAGGTACGTATAACATCCATCTTGGTGTTAAAGGTACTGTGGACCATATGGATTTAACGCTTAAATCGGAACCATCGTTGTCGCGTAAACAAATTATTTCCATGTTGACCTTTGGTCGTGGCGAGCCATCGAATAGTAGTACAATTACCAATGAAGATGCGAATGCATTAGCAGTAGCCAGTGCACAAATGTTTGCTTTTGGCTATGTACAAGATGCAGTACAAAATGCATTGGGTTTAGATCGTGTTAATATTACGACAGGATCTATAGACCCGAATGAACCTACTAGCAGGGAAACGTCGGGAAATTATAATATCGAAATCGGCAAATATGTCTTGCCGAGAACGATGATTACCTATACGCAAGGTATCAATAATAAACAAAATAAATATGGTATTGAATATTCGTTACGGCGAAGTGTTAAGTTTAATGCTTGGCATACATCTCATGGTAGTACATACTTTGGTGGTCGTTGGACACGAGAATTCTAACAATGATGACTATAATGAAGAAACTGAATAAGGGCCTTCATTATAGTCATTTTAATTTCATAAAATTGAATTATAGTAGTACTAATTCCCAGTATTATATGATATAATAATAAAGATTTAATACTCTTTAAAGAGGGATAATTTTAGGAGGATTTTATGTTAACAAGCAAAGCCTATAAACGTATGCTCGCAGCATCTGTGTTGACTGCCGTTATGGGTACAGGCAGTGTTTTTGCTGCAGAAGTACAAACAGGCTATACACCAGATATGAATGCAACTGCTACAGCAGATACTGCTACTACTGATGATACAACGACTAAAGCAGCTGTATATAATGCGGGTACAGAAAAGGGTGCTAATACACAAGATAATACTGATGCGGCTATTTTAGCTGCTCGTGGTGATACAACATTATCCACTGATGGCACTGTCGTTCAAGGTTCCGATGGTACAGTTACCGTTAATAACGGAGCTTTAAAAACAGACGATAAACAAGTTAAAATGGTTTCTAAAACTACAGCTGGTACAGACTTAGATAAGGTTGCAGAAAATGGTCAAGCTCAAGCTGTAACATCTGTTGAAGCACAATATGTTACCGGTGTGAGTGCTGATTCCGTTAACCCATTTGTAGGTAAAACAATTACCGGTTTATCTATCTCTGGCGTTCCTGCAGATCAAGCAGCGCAATTGATGACATTGCTATCTGAAAAGGTGGGCGATGCTGTTTCCGTTGATGGTGTATTTAAAGATGTACAAAATTTGGGCAATAGTGGCTATTTCTCAGAAGTAAACCCAGTCTTTACATCTGTTCCAGAAGGCGTAAAAATTGACTTTGCTGTAGTAACTAACCCTGTAGTACACGGTGTTGTATTTGAAGGCAACTCAGTATATACATCTGATGTATTATCTAAATATATGGCAATTCCTGAAGGCCAAATTATGAACTCCGTATATGTAGGCCAAAAGGTACAAGGTATCAATGCGGCATATGCTCGTGATGGTTATATGTTAGCCCATGTAGACGGTATTGCTGTAGATGATAATGGCATGCTTCATATCCATATCGTAGAAGGCATTGTAGAAGACATTGTACCAGCTGGTAACAAGAAAACTCGTAACAAAGTTATCACTCGCGAGTTCGTACAAAAAACTGGTAAACCATTCAACAAGTTCTTAGTTCGTCGTTCCGTAGAACGCGTATACAATCTAGGATTCTTTGATGATGTAAATGTACGTATGTTACCAGGTGAAAAAAATCCTAATAATGTAATCATCGAAATCGATGTATTGGAACATAAAACAGGTACTATTACATTAGGTGCTGGCTATTCTAAATCCGATGGCTTGATGGGTATCGTTGAATTTGGTGAAGATAACCTTCGTGGTACAGGTGATAAATTCAAAGTTCACTGGGAAATCGGTGGTAAGAAAAAATATAAAAACTACCAAATTTCTTACTTGAAACCTTGGATTGACCACAGAGGTACTTCTCTTGGATTCTCCTTCTTTAACCGTGAAGATGAATACACTGACTATGATAGCGATGGTAGCGAAGTAGCAGAATATAACAAAAAATCTAGAGGTTTTAATATTTCCTTTGGCCGTCAAACAGGCGAATATACACGCGACTATTTAACGCTTGAATCTCGCTCCGATAAATATAAATTTGATCCTGATGAAAACTCTGAAAATGGGTTCCGTTATGATAAGAATGGAGCAGGTACAGGTCCTGATAATCATAATCCAAACGGAAATTATAACTTTAAAGACGATAATTATATTGGCAAAAACTTTGGTCGTATCAATTCCATTACATGGCAAAAGGTATTCGACTCCCGCGATAACATTTATGAACCAACTCGCGGCCGCCGTATTTCCTACACTGCACAATGGGCAGGTCATGGCTTAGGCGGTGACTTTGATTTCTACAAATTCACAGCTGAAATGCGTGCTTATAAAAAAGTAGGTTCCAAAAATGTATTAGCCTTCCGTGCACGCGGTGGCTTCATTCAAGGTGATGCACCATATAGCCAATTATTCACATTAGGTGGCGCAGATACATTACGTGGTTACGAAGATGATCAATTCCGCGGTAAAAATATGTACAATGCGACATTAGAATTCCGTTTCCCTATCGTGAAAAAGGTAAGTGGCGTACTATTTACTGATATTGGTGATGCTTGGGATGCTCCTAATGTTCCTTGGTATAAAAATACTAAGAGCTTTAACTATGGCGTTGGTGCCGGTGTTCGTATCACTACACCAATCGGTCCTGTTAAACTCGACTATGGTGTTGGCAAGGATAAGAAGAAATTCCACTTCAGCTTTGGTACACAATTCTAATATTGAGACGTATTATGGTGAAAGCACCTTCTTTGGATGGGCTTTCACCAATATCTCTATTATGGCACTCATAGTGCGTAGATTAACAGAAATGAGGAATGTTCATTATGATGAGAATGATGAATAACAAGAAGAATGTAAAAATATTCTCCATTGTTATTGCTGCGATTTTTATTATTGGTATTGGTGCGTTAGCATATACTCAAATGGCTACACCTGGTACTAGCGCTGCTAGTAATGTAGGCGTTATCGATATGAGCCGCTTGGATAATCCTGAGAACCCTGTATATGTAAAAGCTGCTAAGGAATTTACCGATTATCGCAGTCAAGTAGCTGCAGATATGCAAGCGAAGGTAGATGCTGCTCAAGATGATGCTACTAAAGCTAAAATTAAGCAAGAAGCACAAGCTAATGTAGAAAAGAAAATGGAAGAAATGAATAAACAAATGGCAGATCAAACCATGGAAGCAGCTAAAGCTGTTGGCAATGCTAAGGGTTTATCTGTAGTTCTTCCTAAAGATGCAGTTCTTTATGGCGGTGTAGATATTACTGACCAAGTACTAAAAAAACTTACATCTGATGCAAAATAATAACGACACAGAGATAATCGGATAAGGGTGAGCAGTATGAAGCTAAATAAACGGTATATAGGATTATTTCTGTTTTTAGCAGCTGCACTGATTGCGATGTATGGAGGCTATGGATTTATTACTAATCGTCAATCTTCAGAAGGGCCGTCTATTGGGGTAGTGCAAATTGATGATGTACTAGAGTTTAATCCGTCTTATGAAGATTATAAGAATGCAAAGACCGAATTAGAACAGCTAAAAGCGCAATATGCTTTAGAACAAGAGGCGTTAAATACTAAGTCTGATTTGCAGAACGAACAGCTTAAATCCTTGTCTTTAGACACAACATTGTCAGATGCGTTGAATGTTGAGTTACAAACGCGTATCGCGACAAAGCAAAATCAACTTAATGCACAGCTAGACGCAAAACGGGCTGAATTGGTAAAAAAATACATGGACGAGCTTAAAGTTTCAAATAAAGGATATGACTTGGAAATTGTAAACTTACAATTGCAGTTGTATGCTTTTGATAGCCGTGTTTATATCGATGATGCACAGAAGGAAGCGGCTCAGGCACAAAAAGCTGAACTAGAAAGCCGCCTTCAAAGCTTGCTAGCTAAACGTAAACCATCCAATTTTGATATGGATGCTATACGGGCTAAGGTAGATGCAGAATTAAAACCTATCCGTGATGCAGGGGAACAAGAACTTAAACAATATGCCGAATCTGTACAAGTTGAACTAGCAAAGAAACGTGATACAATGATGCAAAATCAAGCTAAAGCGATTGTATCGTCGAATAATTTGCCAGTTCCTCAAGAGTGGAACGATAGTTGGGCAAAGAAATTATCGGATAAAGAGGCAGAGGTAAATGCACTTCATGAGGCCATTTTAGAGGACGTGAGAATGCGCGTTGCTATTATTGCTCAAGAACGTCATTTAGACCTTGTTTTAATTGATCATGGTGGAAATATCAAAGGGCTAGATATAACTGATGCTGTGAAAGCATCATATCGAGTTCAGTAAGGAGTATACGATGAATAAGAAAATGAAATCTTTAATTTTAGGTGCAACTATGATTATGGCATTGCCAATTATTGGTGGTTGCGGTAGCAATACTATTGGTTATGTAGATTCCCAAAAAGTTGTGACACAAACTGCGAAATCCATTGAGATTAATAAAGAAATCAATGCAAAAGGTAAAGAACTTCAAGCTAAAATCGATGCTGCTGATGAAGCTTCCAAAGCACAAGTTACGACTGATGCAAAACAAGATTTCAATGCTTTCACAACTGCAAAAAATCAAGAATTGAAACAATATATCGATCAACAAGTTAATGAATTAGCTAAAGAGAAAAAACTAGATGTAGTATTGCTTAAAGGTGCTGTTGTAGGCGGTGGCGTAGATGTAACTGATGACTTAATCAATAAAATGGGCAAAGCATCTGATGAAGATATTAAAGCTGCAGAAAATGAAGCGAACCAACAAGAAGCTCAACAAGCGCAACAAGGTGATGCTCAACAAGGTGAAGCCCAACAAGCGCAACCTGCTGAAGCTGCACAATAGTTTAGTTAACACTTGGGGGGGACTTAATAGTGGAAAAGACCGTACTGGAGCTTGCTCAACTTATTGGTGGTAAGGTAGTTGGCGATGAAACGCTAGTAATCACAGAAACACGCAGGTTTGAACAAGCGGCACCTCAATCAATTACATTTGCTATTGGTGAATATGTGGAACACATTGGTTTATGTAAGGCTTGTGCTGTAATTTTAGAGCAAGAAGTGCCTAGTGCACCGATGACACAAATCATTGTAGACAATGCAAAGGTTGCCTTCGCACAAGTATTACAATTATTTCATCCACCAGTTGTAATACCACGTGAAATCCATCCTACTGCAATCATAGGTGAGAATGTTAAGCTAGGCGATAATGTTGCTATTGGTGCATATTGTGTAATCAATGATAATGCAGTGATTGGTGATAATGTTACAATTCGCCCATATGTTTATATTGGTCATAATACTCGTGTTGGTAATGATTGTGATATATATGCTGGTGCCATTGTTCATGAAAACTGTATCTTAGGAAATCGTGTTGTATTACGCGCTAAAGCGGTAATCGGTGGTGAAGGCTTTGGTTTTGCTACTGAAAATGGTGTACATACGCATATTCCTCAAGTCGGCAATGTCATTTTAGAGGACGATGTAGAAATTGGATCATGCACAACTATTGATAATGCAACCATGGGCTCTACATTAGTTCGAAAAGGCACAAAAATTGATAATCTAGTTCACTTGGGACATAATGTTGAAATTGGTGAAAACTGCTTCCTTATTGCACAAGTTGGCATTGCAGGTAGTACAAAATGTGGAAATAATGTAATTTTTGCAGGACAAACTGGTTGTACAGGGCATATTACAATAGGTGACAATGCAAAATTTGCTGGTAAGACCGGTATTACTGGTAATGTGCCAGCAGATGCTGTTATGGCTGGTTACCCAATGCGTCCTCATAAGGAATGGTTAAAACTGTCCGCTTATGAACATCGCTTACCAGAAATGGTGAAAACTGTAAAACAATTGCAGAAGGAAATCGATGCTTTAAAAGCGCAGCTTAAGGAGAGCTAATACGTTTATGTATAGGTTTATGAAGTTGTTTAGTGCCTTTATTTGTATGTTGCCTCATAGTTGGCAGTATGCATTAGGTACGTTGCTTGGTGAAATTGCTTGGCTTGCAGTGCCGCCTAAACGAAAGCGGTTGGCAATCGGGCAGATTTTATTTTGTAAAATCACTGATGATCCTGTTGAAGCGAAGCGAATTGCTAAGGCGAGTACGACTCGATTTGGTCGTATGATAATCGATGTATTGCGATACCCTGAAATTAAAGATGGTGACTATAAGGATATGGTCAACTTCACGAATAAGGATATATTGGATGAAGCTTTAGCCGACGGTAAGGGGGCAATACTAGCTGCCCTTCATAGTGGCAACTGGGAATTGCTGGGCGGTGTACTGGCTTCTGAAGGGTATCCTCTAATATCTGTAGCGTTAAAACAAAATGGCGATGCAGATAAATTTATCAATGAATATCGTGCGCTTATGCATCAACATGTGATGTATAAAACGAGTGTACGTGATATGGTGAAAGCTTTAAAGGGTGGGGCTTTCTTAGGATTGATCATGGATCAGGACCCTGGAGAAAATGGCGTATTAGTACCATTCTTTGGCTATGAAACGTTAACAGCAGATGGTCCTGCTGTATTAGGACGTATGCAAGATGTACCTATTATCTTTGTGACCATGCATTATAGTCCGTATACGGGAAAGCATGAAATTGAAGTGCATCCACCATTATATGTAGAAAAAACAGATGATAAAAAACGCGATGTAGCGATTACTACAATTAAACTCAATGAATTTGTTGAGGATTATATTCGTCGTTATCCAGAAGATTGGTTCTGGCTACATAATCGTTGGAAATGGACTCGTCGTTACTATGGTGACAAGATTGATACGCCACCAGATGTGTTTCATTAAAAAAATATAAAAAGTATAATCGGCGTTGCAGATGTCTTTGAATAAAGCCTTGCAATGCCGATTTTTTACATCTAGTCAGTTGATAAATAGTCCTATATTCTTGTAACAGCTATGCAAATAGGGTATAATACAGTATGGTGTATAGTAGACATGGAATTAGATTATGAAAGGACATTCTTATGAGTAAGCCCCAACAAACAATTAAACAGGCTATTTCATATAAGGGAATTGGCCTTCATAGCGGGGAACCTGTAACCATGGTTTTTAAGCCAGCACCTGAAAATACAGGAATTGTGTTTGTGCGCTCAGATATAGAGGGAAACCCATCCGTTCGAGCACACATTGATAATGTGACGAACACTATGCGCGCTACTACTTTGGAACATGGTGAAGCGAAGGTTTTCACTGTTGAACACGTAATGGCTGCATTCAGTGCTATGAATATTGATAACTGCTTTGTTGAAATGGACTCTCCTGAGCCACCTGTTGGCGATGGAAGTAGTACCGTATTTGTTGACTTAATCCTTCAGGCGGGAATTGAAGAACAACAAGCTGAACGACATGTGTATAAGATGAAACGTAGTCACTCCATTTATGATGGCGATAGATTTATTCTTATCGTACCTTATGATGGATATCGCGTTACATTTACATCGATTAATCCACATCCATTGCTTGGTACGCAACAATGTGATTTTGATGTAACACCTGAGTATTTTAAAGAACATATTGCCAGAGCTAGAACCATTGGATTTGTAAAAGAATTGGAACAATTGCAAGCCATGGGATTGGCAAAGGGGGGCAGTACAGATAATGCTCTTGTATACGATGATACAACCTGTTTATCTGTTCCACGATTTGAAGACGAATTAGTTCGTCACAAAGCCCTTGATGTGATTGGTGATTTATATTTATTGGGACCTATTGAGGGACATGTAATTGCGTTAAAATCGAGCCATGAACTCAATTCTCGTTTGGCTCATAGTATAATAGAAGAAATAAGGGAGACACAGCAATGATTCTTAACCACGAAGACATTTTAGAAATTTTACCACATCGTTACCCAATGCTATTGGTAGATCGTATTATTGAATTGGAACCAATGAAGCGTGCTGTGGGCATTAAAAATGCTACATTCAATGAATTGTTCTTCCAAGGTCATTTTCCTGGAAATCCAGTTATGCCAGGTGTGTTATTAACAGAAGCCATTGCTCAAGTTGGCGGCATTGCTTTATTATATCCTGAAGAAAATCGTGGATTAACACCTATGTTTACAGGCATTGATAAAGTACGTTTCCGTCATCCGGTAAAACCTGGTGATGTTGTACGCATGGAAGTAGACATTGTAAAAATTAAGGGCCGTATGGGTAAGGTTGAAGGTCGCGCTTATGTGGGCGATAAACTTTGTGCTAGCGGTGAATACATGTTTGCCCTTGTATAATAGACTTAAGGAGTGATTGTAGTGATAGTTGTAGGCATGGAAAATGCGGAATCCAACATTCATAACACGGCCATAGTGCATCCGAATGCTAAACTGGGCAAAGATGTTGTCATTGGACCTGGTGCTGTCATCGGGGAAAATGTAGAAATAGGGGATGGCACTCAGATTGGTGCCAATGTAGTTATTGGTGGTTGGACAACCATTGGTAAACGTTGTGAAATCTATCCAGGTGCATCCATTGGTTTGGAACCGCAAGATTTAAAATTTAAAGGCGAGAAAAGTTATTGTTACGTAGGGGATGAAACGGTTATCCGTGAATTCGTTACCATCAGTCGTGCTACTGGCGAAGGAGAGGAAACACGAGTTGGCAATAACTGTTTATTGCAAGCATGTACGCATGTAGCTCATAACTGCATTGTGGGGAATAATGTTATTATGAGTAACTGCGCAGGCTTGGCGGGTCATGCTATCGTTGAAGATCGCGTGGTTATAGGTGGCCTCGCTGGTGTTCATCAATTTGTAAAAATTGGCCGTAATGCTATGGTTGGTGGTATGGCTAAGGTGGTACAAGATATTCCGCCTTATGTTATTGCCGATGGTCAACCAGCTCGTGTTATCGGATTGAACTCTGTAGGCCTATCTCGTGCGGGTATTTCAGAAGAGGTACGCCGTAGCTTGAAGCAAGCGTTCCGCATCATTTATCGTTCAGGCTTTAGCTTGTCTAGAGCTATTGAAGAGATGGAAATGCAACTTGATTCTTCCGTTGAAATTGAAAACTTATTACGCTTTTTACGCAATGCTGATCGTGGCATTATGCGTACACGTCGTGATTAATGAGAAACTCTACATTATGTTTATATAATGTAGAGTTTTTTTGTTGTTATTTTATATTCTTTTTAGAGGTTGCGTTTAATAGTGAAAGTCTAGGTAAATACTGCATTTTTATGGCTGGAAAAGCATTGATAATGTAGTAAAAATGCGTGATTTATAGTACAATATAATGTATATGAGTATGTCTTAAAATTTACACTCATACTACATAATTTAGCATAGTATTGTGGACCGTTTTCGGCTTCACATAGGAGGTATAGTCGTGGCCAAGGTAGGTTTAATTGCAGGTATTGGCGTTTTACCTGTTGAGTTCATGCGTGCTGCTCATATGTTGGGGCATCAAGTCGTAGTCATCGGTGTTGTACCTGATACAGATCCTATATTGGAGAAAGAAGCTGATGCTTTTTACCATATTAGTGTGGCTAAGTTAGGCAAAATATTTAAAACCCTGAAAAAAGAGGGCGTTTCTGAACTTACCATGCTCGGGAAGGTGACAAAGGAAATTTTGTATAAAGGCTTATCCTTTCCTGATTTAAAAACGTTAGGTGTCCTTAAACGATTGAAAAATCGTAAAGATGATACGATTATGCTCGCTATTGTTGATGAAATTGAACGAGAAGGTTTTTCTGTTTTAGATCAAACTGTGTATTTGAAACCGTTTATGCCTAAGGTTGGAGTGTTGACAAAACGACAACCGACAGAAGAACAATGGCAGGATATTTGCTTCGGCTTTGAATTGGCTAAACAGATGGGCAAGCTTGATATTGGTCAAACTGTAGTAGTAAAACATAAAGCAGCAATGGCTATTGAGGCTATTGAAGGGACTGATAAGTGTATATTGCGCGGTGGTGAACTCGGTAGAGGTGAAGCCGTAGTCGTTAAGACTGAAAAACCAAATCAAGATGTACGCTTTGATGTACCTGCTGTGGGTATTAAGACATTGATGTCCATGATAGATAGTGGTTGTACTGTCTTGGCTGTAGAGGCTGAAAAGACGATATTTGTACAACAAGAAGATGTACTAGAAATGGCTAATCGCCATAATATTATTATTTGTGCTGTAGATCAAGCATTTGTAGATGCTAGAAAGGAACTATGATGAAAATTATGTTTTCTGCTGGCGAAGCGTCTGGAGATACACATGGCGCTAGCGTAGCCAAAGCGCTTTCACAAATAGATTCCAATATAGAAATGTTCGGTATGGGTGGCACCTTAATGGAACAAGCTGGCGTTCGTATCGTATATGATATCAAAAATCTCGGCGTTATTGGCATCGTAGAAATCATAAAATCATTGCCAAAGTTCTTTAAATTACGCACCTATTTAAAACGGGTTATGTTGAAAGAAAAACCGGACGTACTCGTATGTATCGATTATCCGGGATTCAACATGAAATTGGCTGAAGTAGCTCACCAGTTAGGAATTCCTGTATTGTACTATATAGCGCCTACTATTTGGGCTTGGCATAGCAGCCGCGGCAAGACTATTAAGAAGTTTGTTACAAAGGTGGCCTCTATTTTTCCGTTTGAAGCGGAAGCATATCGCAAGTTCAATTGTGATGTAGAATTTGTGGGGCACCCATTAGTAGATATCGTGCATCCATCCATGACTGTGGAGGAGGCGATGGACTACTTTGGGGCTAGACCAGAAGCAAAACGCGTTTTATTGATGCCGGGCAGTCGAAAACAAGAGGTGTTATCCCTCTTGGATGTAATGCTTGAAAGTGGGGAGCGTTTATTACAATCTCATGAAGATGTGCAGTTCTTTTTACCGCGAGCTCATACGATTGAGCGCAGTGAATTAGAAGCTTTCATCAGTGAACGGAAGGTTCCTGTAACGATTACAGAGGACCATACATATGATTTAATGCAGATTTGTGATGTATGTTTAGCAGCATCGGGAACTGCTACGTTAGAAACGGCGATGATGGAATTACCAACTGTATTATTGTATAAGGTATCGCCAATTACCTACGGAATCGGTAAGATGGTCGTAAATCTTACACATGTAGGGTTGCCTAATATTGTGGCTGGTAAGGAAGTGATTCCCGAATTATTACAAGACGATGTTTCCGTAGATGCTATAGTGAATACCGTCTTACCTCTATTAGATGATTTACAAGTTAATCAACATATGCGCTCCGAATTGCGCAACGTCAAAGAAAAACTAGGTGAGTCAGGTGCTGTTAATCGCGTGGCTCAATTGATTTATGACCTAGGTAAGGAGAAAACTAATGAATAGTTACTCACGTTTATTGTATTTTGTGAGACCCTATTATAAACGAATGATATTTGCTGTATTTTGCATGATTGTAGCAGCTGCAGCATATCTCGTAGTACCATGGCTAATCAAAAATGTAGTAGACCAAGTACTGCAAGATAAAAATATGTTTATGCTGAATCTCATCGTTGGGGCCATCATTTTAATATTTTTAATTCGTGGCTTTGCAACATATGGGCAAACTTACAATATGTCCTATATCGGTCAACGAGTTATCATCGATGTGCGGGAAGCCATTTTTAAGCATTTACAACGCTTGTCCTTATCCTATTTTGATCGCCGTAAAACTGGCGTCATTATGAGTAATCTTACAAATGACGTATCTGCTCTTCAATCAGCAGTAGTGGATAATCTAATATCTCTTATTACAGAGTCCGTTACCTTAATTGGTTCTTTAGTTTCCATGTTGCTCATCGATTGGAAGTTAACACTGGTTACATTTATTACGGTACCAATGGTGCTGATCATCATAAATGTATTTGGTAAAAAGTTGCGTTTAGCAGGTCATGATGTACAAGGCCGAATCGCTGATATTACGGCTCTTTTGCAAGAGGTAATTTCTGCTATTCGCGTTGTAAAATCTTTTGCTCGTGAAGGTTTTGAAGTTAAGCGCTTTGAAGTAGAAAATCAGAATAACTTCAATGCCGTTATTAAAGCTACTAAATTGACTAGCTTATTAAGTCCAATGGTTGAGTTCTCTGCGGCAATTGCGGTAGCTGTTATCCTATGGTATGGTGGCTATTCCGTAGTTACAGGTACGATTACAGCCGGTTCTTTAATTGCATTCTTGATTTATGCTATCAATTTATCAAATCCAGTTAAGCGTTTGAGTCAAGTTTATGGTAATATCCAAAAAGCATTGGCTGCTGCTGACCGTGTATTCGATATATTAGATACAAAAGCTGATGTAGTAGAAAAAGAAAATGCTATTGATTTACCGGATATTAAAGGAGATGTAGATTTTAATCACGTTAGTTTCTCCTATGATGGCGAAAAAATGGCATTATGTGATTTTAACTTGTCTGTTAAGGCTGGTGAAAGCGTAGCATTAGTAGGTCCATCTGGTGCAGGGAAAACAACATTAGCTAATCTATTACCTCGATTCTACGATGTAACAAGTGGCTCTATAACAATTGATGGTACAGATATTAAAGATGTAACCTTTAAATCGTTGCGTAACCAAATTGGTTTAGTACCACAAGAAACGGTTTTGTTTAATGCATCCATTAAAGAGAACATTTTATATGGTCGCTTAGATGCCAGTGAAGAAGAAATTTACGAAGCTGCTAAGGCGGCAAATGTAATGGAATTTGTGGATAAGATGCCAGATGGTCTCGATACTATTGTAGGTGAACGAGGCAGTTCCTTATCTGGTGGACAACGTCAACGCGTTGCGATTGCCCGTGCTATCTTAAAAAATCCTAAGATTTTAATTCTTGATGAAGCTACGTCTGCTCTTGATACAGAAAGTGAAAAACTAGTACAAGAAGCGTTAGACCGCTTGATGGAAGGCCGTACCGCCTTTGTCATTGCTCATCGGTTGAGCACTGTACAAAATGCACATCAAATCGTCGTATTAAATCAAGGTAAATTGGTAGAGAAGGGAACTCACCAAGAATTATTAGCCTTGGAAAATGGTTTATATAACCATCTTTATTCCGTTCAGTTCTCTAATAAAGGATAAACATGTACTGGATATATAATGTATTGCTCATATTTTATTGGATTGGCCTAATTCCGGTTATCCTATATCGTCTTGCTTTTGAAGATGGTTTCTATGAGCGTATAAAACAAAGTGCAGGATATATGCCTGCTACATTACTAAAAAAAATAGAAGGACGTCGTGCGATTTGGATTCATGCTGCATCAGTTGGGGAGATTGTTGCAACAAGTCCTCTTGTAAAAGAGATTAAGCGAGAGTTTCCAGAAGCGGTAGTTGTTGTATCTGTTGTTACGGCTACAGGTCATGCAATGGCACATCGAATTATTCCGGAAGCAGAAGGTATTATCTTCTTTCCTTTAGACTTACCGTATTTAACACGAAAGATTTTGCATATCATTAAACCGATTGCAATTTTACTAGTAGAAACTGAAATTTGGCCAAATTTCTTGCGCATAGCCGAGTCGGAAAAGATTCCTGTTATGATGGTAAATGGACGTATTTCAGACCGTAGCATGAAACGCTATCGCTATATTAGTGCTTTCACACGCGAAATGTTAAGTTCCATTGAGAGATTCTGCATGCAATCAAGTTTTGATGCGGAATATATTGCTCAACTTGGAGCAAATCCTGATGAAATTACTGTTACAGGCAATATGAAGTATGATCAAACTTATGCAACAGTATCAGAAGAAGAAAAGCAAGCCTTGTTGGATGAGTTTGGATTTGGTCATAATCACCCTATTATTGTGGCAGGAAGCACACATAAGGGGGAAGATGAAGCTGTATTTGAATCCTTTAAACAGGTGTTAGTAGAGTACCCTAATGCAAGATTGCTTATTGCACCTCGTGAGATTTATAGAGGTCATGATGTTCAGGCTTTAGCGAAACGTTATGGCTTGGAGGCAATTTGTCGTAGTGATATGACCGAACCGGTGCATAAGGAAATTCCTGTAGTTGTACTAGATACGATTGGTGAACTTGGTCGTTTGTATAGCTTGGGTGATATCATTTTCGTAGGCGGTTCTCTTGTTAAAACAGGTGGCCACAATATTCTAGAACCGGCTGCGCATGGAAAACCTATTATTGTTGGTCCACATATGTTTAATTTTAAGGAAATTTTTAATCTCTTACATTCTCGACATGCTTGTGAGCAAGTTAAAAATCAAAAAGATTTAACCACTATGATTTTACATCTCTGTAAAGATCCCGAATTGGCGGCAGAAATGGGGCAGAATTGCCTAGATATTATCAGTGAAAATCGTGGTGCAACGCGTCGCAATACACAAGAATTACGTCAGTTATTTGAATCACATCATATTATTCCTTAAGAAATATTGGTGTAATCGATACGGAAGGAGGTGCCTACTATGAATGGTGAAGATATTTTTAAGAGCATTGTAAGCGGTGAGGATCAATCTATCTTAGGCGATGTAGCCAGGGCTGGGTTATCATTGCTTAGTAAGGGTTATAAAAAGGCTGTTACTATGCGCAACTCAAAATTTGATGCGAACAAAGGGGTTGTAAAAGTATCGGTACCTGTCATTAGTGTTGGTAATATAACGGCTGGGGGGGCTGGGAAAAATCCAATGGTTAGACTTGCACCTAGT
>OBWG01000819.1_pt1 | contig 17502 bp, 38 predicted proteins | sample 1495221 | NCBI WGS metagenome assembly OBWG01 (sample SAMEA2580053, study PRJEB22360) | human gut metagenome | reverse complement strand
CATCATAACAAAAAAAATAAGAATAGGGGTTCTTTCCCTACTCTTATATAGTACGAAACATTTGACGGAGGAAGGGAAGATTATGAGCAGACCTATGGAAGTAATAGAGAGCCACGAGTGCAAAGTGCTGGAAAAATATAATGCGGGTTTGAAAAAGCAACAAATCGCTGTCCAACAGCTCAGTGATTTACATTGGTACTGGGTGAGGTGGAGCGAAAAACACGGAAATACAGCGGATGGAATTGCGTATTGTCCGTACTGCGGGCATAAGCTTTAATCCACACGAACTGATATAAACAAAAAATTGTGTATCTATACGCGGAAGGAGGCAGAAGTATGGCACGACCGAAGAAAGAAACCGATAAAAAGTATATCCGGCAGAATATAAGCATGGACCCGGAACAACTGAAACGGGTAACCGCCTTCTGCCAGAAGGAGGACAGGGCCATAAGCTGGGTAATCCGGCAGGCCCTGGACAAGTATCTAAATGATAATGTTGCGTAACGATAAGTATTATTACACAACAAAACTGAAATTTAGGAAGGAGAGTTATGGACAGTTTTAATGAATATTACAACAAAGATAATGATTGTGATGCCTGTTTAAATCAGTATCTGTGCGGAAAATATGGCGATAATGTCGGATGTCGTTGTCAGGATGCCAACGAAGAATGTACATTCGTTCCAGACGATATTCGTCAGCTGCTAAATGGACATATTAAAGATTGAGTGATTAAGGAAGGAGGCCGGGCTATCCGGATGAAAGCTGCAGCGGCCCCTTGAACGCATGGAATTATTTTTAGGAGATTGCCTGGACATTCTTCCGGGCATACAAGATAAATCCATAGATATGATTTTTACAGATTTACCCTATGGGACAACCCGCAATGGCTGGGATTGCATGATTGACCTTAAACGGTTGTGGGAGCATTACAGCCGGATTATTAAAAACAATGGGTGTATAGCTCTTTGGGCACAGTCACCGTTTGATAAGGTGCTCGCCTGCAGTAACCTGAAAATGTACAGGTATGAATGGATTATTGAAAAAACAAAGGGTACTGGACATCTGAATGCTGCTAAAATGCCGATGAAGTGCCATGAGAATGTACTGATATTTTATAAGCACCTGCCCACTTATAATCCGCAGATAACAACCGGACATAGTCCAGTACACAGCTATACCAAGCATGTAAGCGATGGCAGCAATTATGGTAAGACACGAACTGGCATATCAGGAGGAGGGAGCACAGAGCGTTATCCTCGCGATGTTTTACGGTTTAAATGGGATACACAGCGTGAGAGGCTGCATCCGACCCAAAAACCATTAGAGGCATGTAAGTATTTTATCCGTACATACACCAATTCTGGGGATACGGTTTTAGATAGCTGCATGGGGAGCAATATAACAGGTGTGGCCTGCCAGGAGCTGGGTCGGAAGTACATAGGGATAGAAAAAGATACTGTAAACTATCGCATTGCCCTTGATAGGGTAGATTAAAATTTCAGAAGAAGCGAGAGAGTGGAAATTTGAATAAACGAAAAAAGAAAAAGAAGATTTCATACGAAAGTGATTGTGAAGAAATATGGGGATATGTAATGTCCTATAAAGAATTAAAAAGGCAAGAAAGAATGTATCACGAAGATGTCATAGTCAATCATTATTACAGGAATTGTGATGATTCTGATGAATATGAAGAACTTTCATGTATTTTAGGAATACCTTTTGAAAACAGCAAAGAAAAATTTTCATATCCCAATAGGTTTAGATATAAGACGTTAAGAAGAACTGAGGGTCAAGGTTTTCATAGGGTTTTGTAAACTGATATATGCACTATTAGGTCTTTACAAAGGAGCGAAGATGAAAGCAGTAATGAAATATCCAGGCAGTAAGTGGAGTATATCAAACTGGATTATTAGTTTCTTTCCGCCACACCACAGTTATTTGGAGCCATTTTTGGGGAGCGGAGCTGTTTTATTTAATAAACCCCGCAGCCATATTGAAACTGTGAATGATTTAGACAGTAATATAGTTAACTTATTTGAATGGATGCGCAAAGACCCAGAACGTCTGGCCAGAGAGATATATTTTACACCATATGCTAGGAAGGTATATGATGACGCATTTGCAACGGTGCCAGCAGATAGCTTTGACAGAGCTGTAAATTTTTACATACGTCTGAACATGGGGCATGGATTTCGGACGAACGGTGAAAAAGTTGGATGGAAGAATGATGTCCAAGGGCGAGAGCGTTCGTACGCTTCGCAGGATTGGTGCAATTTGCCGAAAAAGATTATGCAGGCGGCCGAACGACTTCGTGGAGTACAGATAGAAAATCGGCCAGCTGTGGAACTTATACCAAGATTTAACTATCCGAATGTATTAATTTATGCGGACCCTCCTTACGTTTTAGGTACCAGACATGGGAAACAATATCGGTTCGAGATGGACGACAAGAATCAGAACGATTTGCTTGACACGCTTCTGGCACATAAGGGGCCGGTCCTTCTAAGTGGTTATGATAATAAATTGTACAACGACCGCCTGCAGGGATGGTATAGGGAAGAAACAATTTGTTATTCCCAGGTGTGTAGTAAGAAACGAGAAGTATTGTGGATGAATTTTGAACCAGTGAAGCAGCTTGAGCTATTTAGCAAGAATTTTTGAAAGGATGATATAAAGCAGTGATAGAAAGAATGAGGCTTTAATAATACGAACTAATAAAAATAGGTTAAAAGAAGGTGAAAAAGTGACTTATGAATTACATATGTGGTTAAGAAAAATTATTATGGAGGCTAATAAAAAGTCATGTTCCACATGTAGTCACTATGATGGAAAGTTTGGTGATGATAAGTGTTTTAGTTGTTTGTGCACGGTAAGGGCGGTGGGGTATGAGCGAAGAACAACTTAAGAGGTACTGGCAAGCCTACACAGACGCATGGATGCTAATGAAAAACTGTAAAAAGGTTACGAAGAAACATATAGAAGAAATGCTATGGAAGCATGACATTGGAGTCATGAGACGGCTGTTTTGCCTAGCCGTTTGGCAAGAAATAAAGAGAGTCAGGGCAGGTGGTGAGCCATTGTTGGAAAAGGATTACCAGAGGGCATTTACATATACATGGAAACTGTTTAAGCAGTATAGTGAACCCGATGATTCTGATAAATACTGGGATGGTCTTATAGATGGAATAAAAGACTTAGGGAAGGAATTCGGAGAAAGTCAATTCATCAAGAATCTATTAATACATGTCTTATTGGAAGAAATAGAACGTATTTATAGAGAAAAAAATTGATACTGTATGGATGATAAAGACACATGATTTGTCGAAGGAGTGAGGAGATATTATGACACGAGCAGAAAGGCGCCGCGTAGAGCGAGAGAACAGAAAACAGCCTACATATAATCTATCCAGAGACCAATTGCGGGAAATTAAACAAGAGGCTACCCATGACGCGGCAGAGACTGCTTTTCTCATGATGTTGGGTATTCCAGTATTGATGTTTAAGGACCATTTTGGTCAACTGATACGTAGGGAAGTGGACGGAAAGAGCCGGGAACAACGGTTCGTAGATTACTGTATCGAGTTTTATAGGCAGTTTGATAAGGGGTTGTACACACTGGATGATATCCGTTCCGTGTTGAAAGATGAATGTAATATTGAAATTGAAATTGAAATGAAATAAGCCGGGGGGAGTACCCCCGGCAATAAAAAACATCACAAAAGAACATATGTACGAAAAAAAGAAGCCCCGTGTGCTTGGCGGCTGAAGGGCTTCTCCTCATTGTATAGGATAATTATAACCTATCCTATACAAGATTACAAGGAAAGGATGGGTGGAAATATATGGCAGAACAGGTAAGTATGGATGATGTTGTCAGGCGTGTGATGGATAATATTGTAGATATCATTGAAGAACAGGAACGACTTAATCAAGTAAAACAGATACTCAACATGTGTTTATCCGGATTTCAGTTTTTTACAGAAGAAACAGCGTTATCTAATGAAATAGATATGTCAGTGGAATACCTTAATGCCTATTTGCTTCAGATGAAGTTAGATGGGTGCACAGATGGTAGTATTAACAACTATAAATGTAATTTAAAAAATATGATGGCACATATAAATAAAAATGTAAAGGAAATTACATATCAAGATTTAAAGGGATACCTTGCATATGGAAAGCTTGTTCGTAAATGGAAAGACAGAACATATAACAGTAAACTTATATCTATTCGTAGTTTCTTCTCTTTTCTGTATACAGAGGACCTGTTACCAAATAATCCAGCTAAGAAATTAAAAGAAACACGGGTGGAATATAAAATAGGTTCGACATTGCAACCAGAACAACGTGAAATGGTAAGATGTGCTTGTGAAAATGAATTTGAGTTGGCATTATGTGATATGTTATATGTAACAGGCATAAGGGTATCTGAGCTATGTGGAATGGATATTACAGATGTGGACTTTCATCGTAAAACTGCTGTGGTTTATGGAAAGGGAAGAAAAGAACGGCAAGTATGTTTAAATGGACAAGTGGCATTGCATCTTTGGAGATATCTCGACAGCCGTAATGATGATAATCCAGCGTTGTTTGTATCACCACATAGGCCACAAAGCCGCATAGGGGACCAGACAGTACGAAATATTCTTAATCAAATAAAAGAACGTGATGCGGACTTAGAGGGTGTCAGAATTACACCTCATGTTTTCAGACGTACGGTAGGAACAGATATGATTAACAAGGGTGCTCCAATTGAGATGGTAAAGGAAGTGCTTGGTCATGAAAAAGTTGATACAACACTTAAGTGCTATGCAAAAATTAGCAAAGAAACGGTACGGCAAGCCCATGCCCGTTATGTTGGATAGGGGGCTTTGGTGTGACAGCAAAAAAGTATTTAGAACAGATTGAGTTGATTCAATGGAAAATCGCACAAAAGACAAGAGAGCTAGATAGACTGAAGCGGTTAAATCGTGACGACTTAAAAGAGAAAATTACGGTTTTAGAAGAGGAGATTAGTGCTGATATAGCATCTTTATATGAAAGAAGAAATGAAATAGTTAATCGTATTTGTGAATTAAATAATAAATTATTTATTGATATTTTGTACAGGCGTTATGTAATAGGAGAAAAGAATTTCTTTGAAATTGCATATGATATGAACTATGCATATAAGTACATTATTAATATGCATGGAGTAGCAATAAAGTTATTCGAGGAAATACATCATGATATTTTAGATGGAATCCAAGTGGAATAGTCATGCTTTTAAGTATGGTATTCTTTTTATAAAATAATTGGAGGTGAATGTATCTTGAATAGCTTTATAACTTGGATTGGTGGAAAGAAATTGTTGCGAAAAAATATTCTTGAACAGTTTCCGGATTCGACAACATATAATCGTTATATTGAGGTTTTTGGAGGGGCTGCATGGGTACTTTTTGGAAAAGATAAAATTGCAAAATTAGAAGTTTATAACGATATTAATGGGAAGCTCGTTAATCTTTTTAAATGTGTAAAGTATCATCCAGAAGCATTGCAAAAAGAACTTGAATGGATATTTATGTCTCGCGAACAGTTTTTTGATGCAATAGGACAAATGGAGACAAGAGGACTGACAGATATTCAAAGAGCGGCAAGATTTTATATAATTATTCATGAATCATTTGGAGGGAATTGCGAGTCTTTTAGAGTTAGCAGCAAGAATATGCAAAAGAAATTATTGGATTTACCAGAGGTATCCAATAGGCTTTCAAGTGTTGTTATAGAGAATTTGGATTTTGAACATTTGATAAAAACATATGATAGACAGCAGGCGTTATTTTATATTGACCCGCCATATTATGCATCAGAAATGTATTATGCAGATAAATTTATTCCAGATGACCATATAAGGCTTCACAATGTATTAACGAAAATTAAAGGCAAGTTTATTATTTCATATAATGATTGTCAAGTGATACGTGATTTATATAATAAGTTTTGTATCATAGAAGTCGATAGATTCAATAACTTAACTGTTAAAGGTGGGGGCAGGCGGTATAATGAGTTGATTATTAAAAACTTTTAAAATGGGGTAATAAGGTAAATGATTTTGATACCCCCCTGGATATCAACCTTGAGAGAAAATATTGAAAATAGAAATAGAAAATTTTTGTAATTTCAAGATACAAAAAACATTTAAATTTTAAAGAAAAAATCCTTGTAAAAAGCCATGCAAATAATTACAATTTTGGAAGCCCTGGAAGCCCTGGAAGCCCTGGAAGCCCTGGAAGCCCTGGAAGCCCTGGAAGCCCTGGAAGCCCTGGAAGCCTATGTAATGCCTATAGCATATCACGGACATAAGTAGAGCGCAAGTAATAAAATATGGCTATAACGCACCAGAACGAACGTAATCGGATTTAGACGTTGTAATCGCTAATACTATCGAATAGTGTCTGAAATCCGAATACGGGTTAAGTATGAGTTTGTTAACATGCAAAAAGTCATTTTGCCTGCTGATAGCATCGGACTAAATACCGGGCGGAAACTGAGAACTATAGTGGTGGACTACGTGTGTGGCTGCTCATGGCCGTGCTTCCTTTCGTTTTAGTGATTTTGCCCGCAGGAAATACGCCTCCCGTCCGTGTCCCGTCCCGCGGCTGATAGGGTGGTGTATAACCTGTATGCAGGGTGCTATCGCGCAACCGTTAAGCGCCGGATTACGTCACCGGGGCGATACAGGGTTTACAGTGACCGGCTTGATGCGGAGTGTAGACGGGTACAGCTCTGTAACAAGTACTTGCTCCCACGTGGGGAAAACCCGCTCGCAGGCGTTGCACCTGCTGGACGGTGTGGAACCGCGGCGGAAATACAGAAAAACCAGATTGCTCCAGGTCTGTATTAATTACAATATGGCGGCGAAAAACTGTTCAGGCGTATATTCTTCCAGCGTTTCGCCGTCGTTATAGCCGTCTGGCGTTGCAATGATTTTGATAACATCGGCGGTGTGGTATTCCCTGAAAAAATAATCATTAAAATTGCAGGGCAAGAAAGTTTTTTTGTATTGATTTATGACAGATTGCGCCTTCTTGCAGGCGAAACGCTCAAAATCAATTGTTACACCATTTTTTACCACTTTTAAAATACAGTTTTGTTGTTTCATTTATTTCTTTCTGCCCTTCTCCCTGGGCGCTAGGAAATAAAAAGCCGTCTGGGAATCGAATCCGGGAAATCATGGCGGCTTGAGTTATGCGGTTGCTTGCGCCGCCTGCCTGCGGGCATGCTCTGCCTGCCAAAATGCCTCTGTAGCATCGGAAACGCGTTGTTCATGTTCTTCTAGCTTGATATCATCGGGTACGGTTAAAATACGAAACCAAAAGCCTATACCGTATTTGTAGCACATGCATTTGTAGGATTTTTTGCGCTTCATGTAGCGCTCAAAGGTCGCCATTTTGTGACTAGCATCCGGGTCAATGTAAAAATCAAAGGTTACTATCAGGCCTGAAACGGAAAATCCGTCGTTAAAATAATAAGGGTTTCCCCATTTTGCGTGGCGGTATATAATACCATTTTCAGTCATCCATTTTTCTATCTGTTTCATTTTCAACACTGCCTCCCCTGTCTCCCTGGGGACTGGGATAATAAATAGCAGTGGCGGGAGTTGAACCCGCCCAGATGCCGCCAGGCTGCCTAAAAAGTTGATTTTTGATATAATACAGATTTTAAATACTGGATTTTGTCCCGGATTTCGCCGCCCATATTGATAGCGTGCATAAATGTGGCGTGTGGGGCATTGTCTAGCAGGTATTTATATTGTTTGATTTCAGGCATGGAAGCAAGCCAGTCCTCCCACTTTTCGCTCTGTACATTTGCGGTATGTTCAATTTTTAGTAGTTCTGGTCCGGGTACATAGCTGGGCACATTGACATACCATGTGATTTTTCCACATTCGGCGATATGGGCTATTTTTTTGTAATCTCCATTTTCTATCACTGACTTATTGCATACAGTGATGCCATTTCCCAGGCATCCCATAAATAAATCGAAATTTTTCATCGCTATTTCCTCCATATTTCATTTCCCGATTTGGGGAAAACCGCCGCCGGTATTGATCCGGCCTGGCATTCTCTGCGGCGGTTATTTAAATAATTCCAAAAACCCCGTATAAATTGCAACTGGTAATTTACAACCCCGTTTTTTTGCGCCATCCGGCGTGATAAAATGAAAACTGAATAAATCCGGGGCGGTTGGTATGCCATAAAATTCGGCAATTTTTAAAATATCTCTGTATTCGATATTTTCCGTCGTGACATTCCCAATTAATCCAACAACAATACTTTTTTCTGTTTCCGCAATTGTCGAAAAATGTCCGTTTAAATTCATTTTGTCCCTTTCTCGCCTGCCATCATCAGCGCAGGGCGGCGGTTCCCTGCGGACGCTCCAGCGGTGGGAGCGTTTCGGTTAGTATTCGGATGGAAAAAGCACGGTTACAACATCGTAATCCTGCTTAATCCAGATTTTAACGCCATCAGGCGCAGTGTATGCGCTTAAAGCATAGAGCGGATCGCTTGTATTGGCGGCGGCGTCCTCTTCGGAAATATCGCCCCAATCGCCAGAAAAGTGGCGGTTGAGTGAATTGTTAATAAATCTTTCAAAACCAGTGTTTTTATGCACCTTTTTCGCTATTGCGGCGGTTGCTGTCACTCTAATTTGCATTATATGTACCTCTCTTTCTCTTTTTTGTGAAAAGGCAGCTGGGGCGATGCTCCCCGGTTCGCTAGCCTGCCTGTTATGCTGCTTTCTTCCCAGTCAGAATTTCGGACGGGTCAAAACGGAAAATAAAAGCTTTCCGGAATTTAGAATAGTATCCACCGCGCTCCTGCATAGCTTTGTTTTCGGCAGCGTATGCGGCGCGGTCAAGTGTTTCATTAATCCGTACAAGCTACAATTCGGAACCGTCCCGGGTGTCTTCGCCTTTGGTGATTTTATAGGTGTAGCCGCTTTTATTGTCCGGTAACACTGTATTTTCCGTTTCTGTAGTGTTTTCCTGCGTTGGTGTGGGAACCCTGGTTTTTGCCGGTTTGGTGCTCTTATTTTTGATTCTGGCGGTTTTAGGAACCACTTTAAAGCCTTTGTTCCACTTGCCGATATCGAATGATTCATAAAAATTGCAGTGAAAATAATCAATCATTGAATCAGAATCATCAAAATTGTAAGACTGCATAAATGCAAAAACATCGGAAAGAACCGAAAAGCCGTATTCTGTAAAATATTCCTTGTCGCGTTCTCTTATACTGTGAAGTTGCCAATGCATCTTGTCATCCGCTAGCATCTTTTCTATGTCCATTCCCAGGCCGCGGCCCCCATAGTAGCCCATTTTTTCGTTCTCCAGATGCTCAGCGTATGCTTTGCGACAGGCTGCAAGGTCGAAAATCTGTTCAGGTGCTTCCATGACGGAAATATCAATAGAGGAACCGCCGGAAAAATATTTTGATGTAACTGAAAATTTCCATGTTGGATATTTCTCTTTGCAATAGATTTTGATTGCTTTGGAAATTTCGGTGGTGCTCATGCTGGAGTTGTAACGGCTTCCTTCCCATCCCCATTCGGTGTAGAACCTGCGGCGGGTGCTGTCTGCGGTTTCTGTGGTCTGGTTCTGTGGCTCTGCGGTGTTGTAGCGGTCTTTCCAGATAGGGAAAAGCGCGTCATACTCACAGTTGATTTCTTTCATAGTTTCGGCATTGCCGCCAGCGTCTGGGTGATTCTTACGGGCCAGGGCCTTAAACTGATTCTTCAAGTCCTCTAAACTGGTTACGTTCTTAAAATATTTTGTCATGGTATTTTCTCCTCTCGCTCTGGCGGTTACTGTTCACGGTCCCGACCGGCGCGGAGCGCGTCCGGGGCGTTACTTTTTCGCCTGTTTTAGATGTTTTCCTCCGCTCTGCGACTTCCTCCGGGGTTGCGACCGGATACCCGCATTAGAGGGGCGGCAGTGCCGCCTATTGTATTATGGCTGTTTCTTCTTCGTTGGCCGGCTCCGTGTGTCCGTCCGGGTACTCGCGGTATATAACGTCGTTTTCCTTGACTACAAAATAATCAAGTTCTCCCGTTGCTTTGTCTACTACTGCTATGTCTTTCATGTTCTTTCCTTTCTGCCCTCATGACCTTCCGGGCGGGAGAAAATTACTTTTTTACAATTGCCATTTTAAATCCTTCGGTTCCACGCTGCCGGTGGGACCCGATTGCTATATCAATTTTCACCCCGATATCTTCAGGGGTATAACCTGCACTGACGATTGATTTATACAGGTTGCTATTTTTGTTCCTGGGTGCATATAATCCGTCCACGTAAGCGATGACCTCTCTGCCATTAATTGCTATTTCCAACATGGTCGTTTTTTTCATATTTATTTCCCCTTTCGTTTGTCGCTGTTGTTTGTTATGTCTACATGATACACCAAAAATAATGTATTTACAATATGTAAAATACACCAAAAATAATGTATACATCAGATAAAGACATTGTGCATTATTTATAATGTAATGCGCTTGTAAATGCTTTTGAAATAATGTATAATGATAGAGAGTGCAAGCAGGAGGTGCAAAAATGTTTGTCTATAAAATAGATGTTTTAGAGACGCTAAAAGAGAGCGGGTACACTACAACAAAATTAAGAAAAGAAAAGCTGTTAGGGGAAAATGCAATACAATCTTTGCGTAAAAAAGAAATGGTTGGAATTATTGCCCTTGAAAAAATATGTTCTTTGTTAGATATGCAGCCAGGAAACATTATAAAATATGTAGAGGATACAAATAAACAAAAACATTAAATATAATGTAAAACGTGATTGACAATACATTATTAAAGATGTATAATTGAAGTATCAAAAAAAGAGGAGTTGAGACAGTGCCAGAAATAGCAAGGTTTTATGGAATCGTAATTAAAATGTTCTTCAAACCGAAGGAACATGAGCCCAGCCATTTACACGCCCTGTATGGTGAGCATATCGGAATTTTTGATTTGCGAACCATGGAGATGACTGAGGGAGATTTACCCCGGAAAGCGCAGGAACTTGTGAAGGAGTGGATGGAGCAGCACCAGAAGGATTTACTGGACATGTGGGAAACTCAAAATCTTAAGAAATTGCCGCCATTATAAGCGGCTTTTTCGGCTGTCTGGAGGTGGTGGAATGATACCAAGAATTAAAGAGGTAAAGCCATTAGACAACTATATGTTGTTGGTAGTTTTTGACGATGGGAAAACGGTTTTATATGATGTCAAAGAGGATATAGAGACAATACCGCAATATGGAGATTTAAAGGATATTTATGGCCTATTTAAGCAAGCACAAATGGACCAGAGTCGGACTTGTGTATATTGGACAGAAGATATAGATTTACCCAGTGACACAATTTATGAGTATGGAGTAGAGCAATAATTATCTTGACAGTTTTATATTTTTCTGCTAATGTAAAGCCAGATAATAATTTATTTAGCGTGTATGTGTGCTAGTGTCTCGGATGCCTTGACCACACATATAGACCGCCGGCCAGGAGCGGCGCGGCGATGTATAACCAGCCCATGGGGCCTTGACGTTATAGACAGATGTGGAAATCTGTTTATGCGTTGGGGCCTTTTTTATTTGCCTTAACCGTGATATTCTTCCGGATGCATCGGACCGCCAGGAGCTGGCCGTGGAATCTCAGCAGACGGATGCCCACCCATAGTTAAAACAGGTACAGAGCAGTGGGATATAGATATATATTATATAGCTCCCATATATAGGGATAAAAGGTTATATATAGACCAGAAAAGGAGATATACAGATATGGCTAATAAAGATAATAATTACACCATAGACAATTTTGTTATAGAGCTGGATACAGATGATAAAGAGCAATCAGAAAGAGAGTATATAGAGTTTATTACTGCTACTATCATGACTATCTGTAATGACTTTATATCTCGTCATCCCAAGATTAACCTATGTTCATCCCAAGGTTTAACAGAGCTGTTAAAAGATGTAAGACGTAAATATAAGGCTGATATTGATAATATTAAGGAGTTAAATATACTCTGGGATATCTATACTGTTATCTGCTGCACATGTAGGATTAAACCAACTTTGATGCGATATTGTATTATGATTGGTATTCATCCTGATACCATGAATAGCTGGGATAGGGGCGAATATAGCGGCAGAGTAGCCTCTGGACACTCCGAATCGGCGCAAAAATGGAAAGCTGAATGTGAGTCAAGCTTGTATGATGAGGTCATCCAGACCGGTAACATTGGTTGCATGTTTGCCCTAAAAGCCAACTATGGATACCGTGATAATATTCAGATTATCCAGACCGATGGGAGGTCAGATAGGCCAGAATTCAGCCGGGACGAGATACTGACCAGGGTAAAAGCAACGGAATCTCTGCCTGGCTCCGTCGATGAGTTGCCAGATTAATACTATGAGTTATCTGATAATTCAATGGATTTGCACGGAGGAGAGCATGGATTATAAGCGATTGTACTAATCACACAATATAGTCCCCTTTTCTTTGTGCAGAATCCCGGGTGAATTATTCGTGAAATTGATATTTAGCGAATAGTTGAAATGATTAGGGACGGAAGGCACCCTTGAAATAGCAATATGCATAGTTTTTGAATCGAAATTTGTGCAGTATTTCAGCCAATCAACCGTCATATGCAAATGGGGCGGGAGGGGGTCTGTAGGAAGCCGCTGGCGGCGCTAGTTAGTCCCTTTAATTCCGAAAAAATAAAAAAGGCCTTCCAGCCAGGAGGATACCCACATGGGATATAACCAAGAACAGTATATCTGTAAGACAGAGGGATTCAGCACAAGAGGATTTCCCAAATACAATGAAGATGACAACAAGATGGTAAGAGTAAACCATGGAGATATAGTTTCGTCAGATTCAAAAGGTTATCTGTGGAAAGATGGAATCTGTATCTGCCATAAAGAAAGCATTGTAGGGAAATACCACTTCAAAATTTTTCAAAAAAATAAAAAAGGCTTTCTTGAAAGGACAGTGCCATGAGGATATTCAATAAAAAGATATTGTTTGCGAAGCGAAAGAGATTTACATTTCTGGTTTCGATAGCAGACTTTTCTTCACAGGAATGTTATGAGATATATTTCCAGTTTTCGTTGACAGACCCATGGTGGCTTCCAAAGTATGAACCGGAATTTGGAAAAAGTAAAATCCCATTGTATGGCTGGTTGTTTTTCTACTTCGGGCGTAGAAGCATTGGTGTTCTGATTCCGTCTGAAAATGGGAGCGAACCGATAGCAAAGAAACCGATTTATGATAATAACGGTTGTCTTTGGAGGCTTTATACGTTTCCTGGTGCTGAAATGGCAAAGGATTTCAGAGACATATCCAAAAAGTACAGGAGAACCGTTTCGGTAAAATGCGAAGATGGAAATTATACAGTCGTGAATATCATCAGGAGAAAACGGATTTTTGGTTTTTAATTTATCAAGTAGAAAAGGAGCGCTATATGGGCGAGAAGCGTAAATACACAATCTATGCAGTTGATTTCGACGGAACATTATGTGAAAGTGTATACCCTGGAATCGGCGCACCGAATCTGGTACTTATTGAGCATTTGAAAAAGCGCCGTAGGCAGGGCAATAAAATCATTCTCTGGACTTGCCGTGAAGGAGAGCGGCTTCTAGTGGCGGTTGACTGGTGCAGGGAACATGGACTGGCATTCGATGCGGTTAACGAGAATCTACCAGAGATGATTGAGTGGCATGGGAATGACTGCCGGAAGATTTTTGCAGATGTGTATATCGACGATAAATCGGTAAATAAGCCGAAGTATCATGTGCCATACAGGGAGGCGTAATCATGTTAGATTTAGCGATTAATAACGCAGAAGAGCTGCAGAAGTGTTTCAGGTCAATATGGTTCCACGATAAATATAAATTCTGGAATTTCACGAGTTATTACGAAGATATGGAGATTACTGATTCCACTTGGAGCAAACATCAATTTGTTTCGCTGGATTCATCCGGCGAGGTAATCGGATACATAGGCTATGAAATAAATAGGTCAAGTGGTGTCGTGGATGGATTGAACATTATAAACTTTACGGACAATAAAGCAACATTCGGAATGGATGCAGGACAGGCTCTTCGGGATATTTTTGAGAAGTTCCATTTCAGGAAACTGGTATTCGTTGTTATCATCGGCAATACGATTGAGAAAACCTATGACTGGATGATTGCGCGCTATGGAGGTCGTAGCATCCAGAGACGGCAGGTGAAGTTGATTGACGGTCAGTTCTATGACGTTAAAATGTATGAGATTTTATTAGATGATTTTTCGGGAGGAAACGGGCATGTGCGGAAAATGCGAATATCGACGGTACATAGATGGTGAGTGGGTCTGCAACAACGAGGATAGCGAGAACTACGGCCTGGAGGTCGGTTTTGACGCGAGGAGAAAGGCGAGTAGGTGTTGGATATGACTATGAAAGAATTTGCTCGGATACTTAATGGCAGAGAATATGATTGCTGTATGTTTACGAAGCAGGAAATCCAACAGGCAAAAGATAAGGGGTGGGTCATTATTACCGGCGCTTCCGACGATTTGATGGAGTTTGACGGTGCCATGGATGATGAGGGCGGTTGTTTTGATGGTGGAAAAGTCTTTTTCTCACAAAAGGCTGTCTGGAATGGCGAAGATGATAAATCAGTTTTCCCGAACTGCGTTGAAGCTATCTGGTGTGGCAAGGAAGCTCTGGACGAGAATAGAAACGTGATTCCATGGACGTACAAAACGGACATTCCACATGAGACATTCATGGTCTACGAAGATGGGAAACCGTACTGCACGGGAATTGTGTTCTCGGTTGCAAACTTGAAATAAGGGGTGAATGTGATGCAGTGGACAAGAGTTGTAAAATAGATAAGCGTAGCGGTTGCTGTTTCTGTTGGGATTTATATTACAAAATCGGCATGGTGTCTGTGGGCATTTATATTACCGATTTGTGGTGATTGAGGTGAGAATGATGGATAAAACGAAAATAGATTGGGCGGACAGTACTTGGTCTCCGATTACCGGCTGCCTGCATGGCTGCGAATATTGCTATGCAAGAGGAATTGCAAATCGTTTTGGAGGATACCGTGATGCTCCTGGAAAGATTGTGGAATTGGACGAGCCTGCTATTGATTCACTGTTTAAGCGAGAGCCATATCCATACAATTTCACACCGACTCTTCACAGATATAGGCTCAATGAGTATCGGGATAGGAAAGGCAGAAACATTTTTGTTTGCTCCATGGCTGACCTGTTCGGTGACTGGATACCGGATTCGTGGATTGAGGAAGTGTTTGATGCTTGTGACAGGGCACCGCAACATAATTATTTGTTTTTATCAAAGAACCCGAAACGGTATACTGAAGTAGTCAAAAGCAATATAAAAAGTCATGTGTCAGGTCATATGGATAATTATTGGTTTGGCACGACTATTACCACAAATTCTGATGTTGCCTATAATAGTTATGAACTAAGCGAAACTACTGAACAGTTAGCAGGCACTGTAGGTAAAATAAATACGTTTGTTAGTATCGAGCCTCTTTTGGAAAAACTTCTTAGTCTTTCTATCAAATGGTTGATGGAGTTTGATTGGATAATTGTGGGTGCTGAGACCGGTAGAAGGAAAGGGAAGATTATACCTGAAAGAAGATGTATTGAGAGTATTGTAGAACAATGCAAAATAACAGGTACTCCGTTATTTATGAAATCCAGTTTGGCAGATGTCTGGGGAGAACCGCTGATTCAAGAATTTCCAGTGGGTTTGAGAAAATTGGGATTATGAGGTGATGAAATGCGAAAAATTATTGCTGTTATTCTGGTTGCGGTATTTGTGACAGGATGTGTGGGTGAGGTTATCACACGGGAAGAAGATGTGGCAAGCCAGATTCTTCATTTTGATGAACATAAATTGGATATGGAATATTCAATTATTGTAGATGCAGATACGGACGTTTACTATTTGATAAATACAGATATTTATGGAGGAGGAATGACAGTTCTACTTAATCCGGATGGTACTCCAAGGCTTTGGAAGGATATTGAGAATGAGAGCAAATAGGTAAGGGGTGAACGCATGGTTGGTATGAAAGATTTAGACATTAAGCAAGAGTCTTTGCAAATAGCAACATGTAAGCTGCGGAATGAGCTAATGAAAAAGGGCGACTGGTATGATGGTTTCGTAGCAAGCATTAGTAGCTCATTGCGGGAAATTGGCGTGTATGAGCCAGATATAGAGGATATTGCAAAACGTGTATTAAATAGAATCATCGGCTTGGAGGAATGAAATGGAAGCAATCAGATACTTTGTCACATTTGTAGATATGATAATTGCATTATATGCTGCATGGAATGCACTATTTGGTACTGATGTCAAGGCTGAGAGAAATTTATGCCTTGGGCTATTCTCTTTTTTTACATTGAGTATTTGGTTAATCTGGTGGGGGTAAAAAGCAATGTACATATGCATGACAGAAGAGCAGAAAAACAGTATTGTTAAGCATGTCAATATTATGCTTGTGGAGTACAAGCGGTTAATTCGGCGTATTATCGAAGCAATGAAATCTCTTATCATCAGAATTAAGCAGTGCGCTTGTGAAATGGAGATATTTCGAGAAGCTTTTTTGCATTTGTCACCGAGGGAAAAATATAGGACAATGCGCCGATTGAATAAACGAGGATACACTGAAAAGGAAATAAACCAGATGATGTATGGTGTATATCACTGTCGGAATAATTGCTAGGAGGAAAAAGGATGAAACATATTATTGCTTTTGTAGTAGCTGCCGTTGGAATTTTATGTGGTATTTATGTTGGAGGCTGGCTGATGTTTATTCAGCCGATGATAGCGGCGGCAAGATCCTTTGATGCGGGTCTCTTAACCGGAACTATGGTTGTAATTACCATTTTGAAGTGTATTTTTGCCACGTTTGTTGGAACGGTTATAGCTGCTATGGGTTGTTGGATAGCGGGAATTATTCAGATATTGGGAGGAAAGAAAAATTGAAGAATATGAGGAAAAATATTATTGTCCTGATGCTTGTAATGGTGGTAGCTATGGGATTGGCTGGATGTGAAACTCAGGCTGATAGAGTTTCATACAATCTTTCTCAGGAGGCAGATAATTTTAATGTTATCCGGCGATTGACGGTGATTAATTGTATCGAAGGAGATGTATTGTTCCAGATGACGGGCAATATGTCCATCAAGGCTGATATCTCAGATAACCAGCTTGAAATTATCGTAGAGAACGGCGGAAAGTATGAAAAGCATTTTGTTGGCCTGAGCGATAACGTGACTTATGTGGTGGAGGATTTGGGCGCACCGGCGGTCAGCAAGTACAAATATACATTGAATTTTAATCCAAAAATGTGGATTCCGGTAAACGTAGATACCATAGACTAATTAAAACTTGCTAATAAATGTCAAGCAGTTTTTGAAAAAAGTTGAATAGTAAAAAAGG
>OBWG01000812.1_pt1 | contig 17569 bp, 10 predicted proteins | sample 1495221 | NCBI WGS metagenome assembly OBWG01 (sample SAMEA2580053, study PRJEB22360) | human gut metagenome | reverse complement strand
CCCCTGCCATTAAACCTGCTAAATGAGATACTTCGATGGAATGTTTCAATACGTTTTGACCGTAACTAGTACGATATTTCAAACGACCTAAAATCTTAACGATTTCAGGATGTAAGCCGTGAACATCAGCTTCAAATGTCGCTTGTTCACCAGCCTCTTTAATAGTTTGGTCAACCTCTTTACGAGCCTTACCAACCATTTCTTCAATACGAGCTGGATGGATACGACCGTCTACAATCAATTTTTCCAATGCGATACGAGCCACTTCACGACGAATTGGATCGAAACCGGAAAGAATAACTGCTTCTGGTGTATCATCGATAATCAAGTCAATACCTGTTAATGTTTCAAGTGCGCGAATATTGCGGCCTTCACGACCGATAATGCGACCTTTCATTTCATCATTAGGCAATGCCACTACGGATACGGTAGTTTCCGCTACATGGTCAGCTGCACAACGTTGGATAGCAGAGGAGATAATTTCTTTCGCTTTTTTCTCCGCTTCATCCTTAGCTTGCTGCTCCATTTCCTTAACCATAATCGCCGTTTCATGACGGATTTCTTGTTCCACATTCGTTAACAAGATATTTTTTGCTTCTTCGAACGTCATGCCAGAAATACGTTCCAATTCTGCCATTTGTTTTTCATACAAAGCTTCTACCTTTTCACGGCTTTGGGCTAAGTCAGCTTCTTTGCGATGTAAAGCTTCCTCTTTGTGCTCAATATTGTCTAATTTTTTATCCAAAGATTCTTCTTTTTGAAGAATACGGCGTTCCATACGTTGAAGTTCAGAACGACGATCTTTATTTTCTCGTTCCACATCGGAACGGAGCTTATGAATTTCTTCTTTCGCTTCTAATAAAGCTTCTTTCTTTTTAGACTCAGCTGTGCGTTCACCATTTGCAATGATGCGAGCAGCCTCTTGTTCAGCTTGATTCAGTTTTCCTTCAGCAATATTTTTTCTTAAAAAATAGCCTACCCCTAGTCCAATCAGTACCATTACCACTGCAATTAGACTATACTCTAAAATCTGTCTCACCTCCTCTTAAATTCTCAAAATCGAGCTTTCATGCTCCTTTTTATGCCCTTCATGCATTAAATTATCAATTAGCCTTATCATCATATAAATAAATAAAGCTATTTTTAATTTTAGACTTGAAAGCCCTTTCTGTCAAGATTTTACAAGCCTAGCAAGGACTCTCAAAAAGCACACTTTATTCATAAAAATCATTACATACGACTTGAATCGTGCTTGTTGAGAACCCTCTGTATTTGAGAAAGTTGAATACTTTTACACGAGGAGTGCGGTCCTCATTGAGAATGGAGCCAAATTTTTTCTCCACCACTCGATAGGCCGCTTTTACTTCATCATAAGAAGAAATTTCTTGAGGAATCTCAAGCCCTCGAAGTTTCATCTTTTGTTTAATCATGTAGGCCCCATATTTTTGTTCTTTCATCAAGTATGTTAATACCTGCTCAGATAAGCGCTCATCGTTGATATAATCATACTCTCTAAGGCGTTCAAGGACCCGCTCAATGATTGGGTCCTCGAATTGTTTACGTCTCATTTTTTGTGTTAGTTCATAGGAACTAAGAAATCGTTGAGCTAGGAAGCGATACGCTTGATCCATAGCGGTTTGCATCGTTTCTTCACTCATGATTATACTTCTTCAGTTACTTCTTCACCGATTACGTCGATTTCTTCTGTACCTACTGCCAATGTATCACGAATAATACGATCGATTTCATCTGCTACTTGTGGGTTATCAAGTAAGTACTGTTTAGCAGATTCTTTACCTTGGCCCATACGCTCCCCATTATAGGAATACCATGCGCCAGATTTATTGATGATTTCCATATTTGTACCGATATCGATAAGCGTACCAGCTTTGGAGATACCTTCGCCGTACATCAAATCGAATTCAGCTGTTTTGAATGGAGGTGCTACTTTGTTTTTAACAACTTTAACTTTAGTGCGGGCACCAACATTTTCGTTATTAGCTTTAATTAACTCACCTTTACGAACATCGAGGCGTACGGAAGAATAGAATTTCAACGCACGACCACCAGTTGTCGTTTCAGGGTTACCAAACATTACGCCTACTTTTTCACGCAATTGGTTGATAAAGATAACAACCGTTTTAGATTTGCTGATGATACCAGTCAATTTACGCAATGCTTTACTCATCAAACGAGCTTGTAAACCTACGTGAGCATCGCCCATTTCGCCTTCGATTTCAGCTTTAGGAACTAAAGCTGCAACGGAGTCAACTACGACAATATCTACAGCGCCACTGCGAACAAGAGCTTCTGTAATTTCAAGAGCTTGCTCACCATTGTCTGGTTGAGAAATCAATAAATTATTGATATCTACGCCCAAGTTACGAGCATATACTGGATCCATCGCATGCTCCGCATCAATAAATGCCGCAATACCACCTTGTTTTTGTGCTTCTGCTACAGCGTGAAGTGCTACTGTTGTTTTACCAGAGGATTCTGGGCCGTAAATTTCAATAACACGACCACGAGGGAAACCACCTACGCCAACAGCGATATCGATAGCAAGAGAACCGGAGGAGATAACCTCTACGTTCATGCGATCAGCCGCTTCACCAAGACGCATAATAGCGCCTTTACCAAAGTCTTTTTCAATTTGTTTTAACGCGTTATCCAACGCTGCTTGTCTGCCATCTACAGCCATTATTTTATTTCCCCTTTTCTGTTATATAAGTATAAACATAGTATAGTGCTAGTTCTGCCGCACTTTGTCTAATATCTTCTCGATTGCCAATTAAATTAGCTTTATGGGCCACTGTGCCATATGGACCAGTAACACCAAACCATACAAGACCAACAGGCTTTTCTCGAGTACCACCTCCAGGACCAGCTATGCCTGTCGTAGAAACAGCATATGTTGTTTGGCCAACAGTTCGTGCCCCCTCTGCCATAGCCTTAGCCACTTGTTCACTAACAGCGCCATGCGCATCTAACATATCTTGTGGTACACCTAAAACACGATGTTTCACATCATTACTATACGAAATGACACCACCCATATAGTACTCACTACTGCCACTGACATTAGTCAGTAATTTACCAACCAATCCTGATGTACATGATTCAGCAGTACTAATAGTACTATGTTCCTCTAACAAGGTTCGACCTAATGTTTCCTCCATAGAAATTGTTAAGTTGCGCCCTATGCGAGAGCCTAAGCGTTCTCGTATGATTGCATCCCAAGGATTAAGCAGGTCTTGTGCCGCTTCTAATGTTTCAGCCTTAGCAGTGATGCGAACCTCAATGTAGCCTTTTTTAATGAGCAAAGCTATGGTCGGATTAGATTGCTTCTTAATTAGATCCATCAAGGTGCTTTCTAAATCAATTTCACGAATATCATATACGCCATAACGATAGGATGTAACAACACCTTGAGAACCAAATCGGCCATTTAAATAAGGAACTACGCTCTCTTGGAACATGCCCTTCATTTCTCCAGGAGGTCCAGGTAAAAGTATGTACGTAGTGTCGCCATCTTCAACGACGACACCTGGAGCAACTCCAACAGGGTTATATAATACTTTCGCCCCTTCTGGTAATTGTGCTTCTCGCCGACTCGCATCGGGTATAGTACGGTTTACACTTTTAAAAAACCTTTCAAGCTCGTTCATGGCCTCTTGATTAAACACAATAGGTCTGCCAATTGAATCGGCAAGTACATTACGTGTAATGTCGCCCTGCGTTGGTCCTAGCCCACCAGTACTAATAACGATATCAGCCCTTGTACTAGCGAGCTGAAAAACTTCAGCCATTCGTTTCGGATTATCACCTACCACCGATTGATGGGCAATGGTATATCCTAATTTATTTAACTCTTGTGCTAGCCAAGATACATTCGTATTTACTGTATCACCTAGCAATAATTCTGAACCTGTAGAAATAAGTTCTACAATCATCAGATCACCTCCACAATCGAATATATCGAACTGTGCATTATTCTACAACTGTAGCTACTACATCATAAGCAAAGCCTTGCTCTACTTGTACCTTAAGAATATCACCAGGTTGAATGTCTTCACCACAGTCTTCAATGTACATATTACCATCTACATCAGGTGCTTGAGATTTCAATCGACCTTTTGCAAGCAATGTGTTATTCTCGCCTTCTTCGATTTCCTCTACCATCGCATAATCAATGGTACCTTCTAAATTGCGATTATTCTCTTCAGAGATAGCAGCTTGGATGGACATAAGAACGTGATAACGCTCTTCTTTGACCTCTTCTGGTATTTGGTCTTCACGAGCACCAGCTGGTGTACCATCTTCTTGAGAATACGTAAATACGCCCATATTATCGAATTTGATTTCTTTTACAAAGTCACAAAGTTCCTCAAATTGTTCATCTGTTTCACCAGGAAATCCAACGATGATAGAGGTGCGCAATGTAATATGAGTCGGTGCATTTCTAATCTTCTTAAGCAAGCGCTCAATATCATTGCGATCGTCTCGGCGATTCATTTGTTTCAAAATATCGTTATTAACATGTTGCAATGGAATATCTACATATTTACAAAGCTTTGGCTCATTAACAATAATATCTAACAATTCATCAGAGAAAAATGTCGGATATAGGTATAGCATGCGAATCCATTCTATGCCTTCTACAGTTGTTAATTCTTTTAACAATGTCGTCAATAATGGTTTACCAGCATTAAGGTCGATACCATAACTTGTGGTATCTTGAGCGATAAGGACAACTTCCTTAACCCCGGTCGCAGCCAATCGTTCCACTTCAGCCTTAATAGACTCGATAGTACGACTGCGGAATGCACCGCGTACCTTAGGAATAATACAGAATGTACACCCGTTATTACAGCCTTCTGCAATTTTTACATATGCACTATAACGAGGTGTTGTTTGAATACGAGGCATGCGCTCATCATAGATATTCGTAATATTTTCCATGATACAACTGCGATTGCCGTGCTCAATAGCATCAACGGCTACCATAACTTGATCCCATGCACCGGTACCGATTAATGCATCAATTTCAGGAATTTCTTGGAATAATTCATCCTGATATTGTTGGCTAAGACAACCTGCTACAATAAGGCCCTTACAAAGGCCATCTTCCTTATATTGGGCAACCTCAAGGATGGTATTAATAGACTCAGCCTTGGCTTTCTCAATAAAAGTGCAGGTATTAACAACGATAAGGTCTGCTTCGCTTAGGTCTTCAGTAATGGTATAGCCATTGTCTCTCAACAAACCTAACATTACTTCAGTATCTACTAAATTTTTAGCGCAACCTAGGCTAACATACCCTAATTTCTTACCCATTCTATATCCTTTCTTCACTCGATTCTATCTCTATCTTTTTTCCTATTGCTAGGATCTATTCAACGGACTTAGTCTTTACGGAATCGTACTTGACTAACCCAGTGATTTAACAATAACTTTTTACCTTCCATAGTATAGCCACCATTCACAGGCCATAGCACTAAATCTTGTCCCATAGAATCCTTCGGCTCATCCATTTCAGGATTGGTGAATATATAGGTAAAATTATTTTCTACCATATATTTCGCCGTTTTTGTAGATAACAACCAATTAATAAATTCAACACTATCTGCTTTATGCTTTGAGTTTTTTAACACCGCAGCACCAGTCACATAGTAAGACGTGCCATCTTTAGGGTATATGAACTTAATTGGATACCCATGACGATTATACTGAGCTGCATCAGATAAGTTACCAATCCCAATGTTTGTCTCCCCCAATGCAGTTAAGCGTACTGGAGTAGATAGGAATTTAGCATGTTGTACTACATGTGGTTTCAAGCTATACAAATATTCAAGAGCCTCTGTTTCTCCTTTGTACTCCACCATATTGTATAGCAAATTCGCTGCATTCTGAGACGCTACAAAGTCCGTCATAATAATAGACCAGTCGCCTTGTTTTCCCAGTGTCTCCCAAGTAGTAATATACTTGCCAATACCATTATGGAAGGTATCATTCTGAACAAATACGATAGGATCATACCAAAGGCCAACCCAGTAGCCATTAGGATCTTTAAATGTATCTCGTACTTCATCAATTCGTTCATTAACGATTGGTGCATATTTACCAGTATTAGCACCTACAACGAGATTATCCTCAGAGGTAAGTACTAAATCGCCAGATGTGTCAGCCACAGTTGACGCTGACCGTTGTGCCATTTGATCCTCTGTAAGAGGCATGATCGTAACCTTTACATTTTGTTCCGCTTCATAACGTTCAGCCAGCATTGTAGTTAAATTATTTGGCAAGTCTGTGTAGACTGTGATTTCACCGCGAACTGGCTCTTTTGCCTGTTCGATTTGTTCTTGATGGTAAAAGTTCATACCGTAGGTCAACATCCCTACTACAAAAAGGGCTAAAACGCCCGGAGCAATCCACCGTTTCATATATGCCTCCTATAAGACATAACGTATCCCCAACGAAACTAGTAAAACTAATCTCTATAATTAACGACCACCACGGCTTTTATTAGGCGAATGACCTTTAGTCGTACCACTACGAGATGGTCTCCCCTTACTAGTACGATTACTATTGCGACCAATTGGGCGTGGCGGAATTAAACATTCTGGGCCAAAACCAATTAAATCACGTCGATTAGCCTCTATGAGGGCCTCTTTAACAAGGTCATAGTTTTCAATATTTTTAAACTGCATCAAAGCGCGTTGCTTAGCTTTATCTCTACCCTTTTTAGCTACATATACAGGCTTTCCATCTAAAGGATTAATGCCTGTATAGTACATACAAGTAGACAGACTGCCCGGTGTAGGAATAAAGTCTTGTACTTGTTCAGGGTACATGTGGTAATCACGCAAAAACTCCGCTAATTCGATAGCATCCTCCAAGGCACAGCCTGGATGAGAACTCATAAAGTATGGTACTAAGTATTGCTTTTTACCAAGTTTTTTATTGGCCTCTTCAAACCAAGATTTAAAGGTGAGGAACTCTTCCTTTCCAGCCTTGCCCATCATGTTGGTTACACGTTTAGACACATGTTCTGGAGCTACTTTTAACTGACCACTGACATGAAACTCACAGAGTTCGCGCACGAAGTCTTTATTGTTATCCGCCAGCACATAGTCATAGCGCAAGCCAGAACGAACAAATACTTTTTTCACGCCTTTTAACTTGCGCAACTTACGAAGTAAAGCAATGTAATCATCATGATTTGTATTCAAGTTCTCACAAGGCTCAGGTGCGGCACAAGTACGCCCTTTACAAGCACCATATACAGCTTGTTTATCACAGGCTAAATGACGGAAATTCGCGGTAGGTCCCCCTACATCGTGAATATACCCCTTAAAGTTATCCATATTAATCATCATCTGAGCTTCGTCAATCAATGACTCATGACTGCGATTTTGGATGATACGACCTTGGTGGTTTGTAATAGCGCAGAAAGAACAACTGCCAAAACAACCACGTTGGCTCACAAGGCTAAACTGTACCTCGCTTAAGGCTGGTACGCCACCTTTATCATCGTATTTAGGATGCCATTTACGAGTATAGGGCAGATTATACACCCCATCCATCTCCTCTTGTGTCAATGGCAATGCAGGCGTATTCTGAATCAAATATCGGTCACCATGCTTCTGTACCACTATGCGGCCATAGAACGGATCTTGTTCATCATATTGGATGCGAAACGCATCGGCAAAGTCCATTTTGTCAGCCTTAATAGCTTCATAAGATGGACACTCCACATAATCAATGGTAGGAATGTCCTTTGCCATGTAACAAATCCCCCGTATAGACGCCAAGGACTCTTTAAATCTTCCTTGGTCTAACGCATCAGCTAGTTCGACGATTTGAAGTTCACCCATACCGTAAACGAGTACATCCGCCTTAGAATCGACTAAGATAGAGCGACGCACTGTATCTGACCAGTAGTCATAATGACCAAAGCGGCGTAAGGATGCCTCTATGCCCCCAATAATGAGCGGCACATCACTATAAGCCTCCTTCATCCGGTTTGCATATACCAAGGTAGCACGATCTGGACGATGACCAGCTTCACCGCCTGGAGAGTAATCATCTTGACGGCGAATTTTCTTTGCCGCCGTAAATTTATTGAGCATTGAGTCTAAATTCCCTGCCGTAACAAGGGATGCTAGACGCGGTTTACCTAGTTTTTTGAAAGCCTCTACATCATTCCAATCTGGTTGATCTATAATGCCTACACGATAACCTTTGGATTCCAAGTATCTACCGATAACCGCAGGAGCAAAGGATGGATGGTCCACATAAGCGTCCCCACTGATGAGAACGAAATCTAATTCAGCCCAACCACGTTCCTTCATATCCGAAGGTTCTGTTACTAAAAATCTATCCATTGATTGTGTAAATGCCTTTCTATCATGCCTAATCAGATACTAGAACAGGAATAACCATAGTAAAAATAATGCCATACAAACTAAAATAATCCCTAAAATAATGCGTTCTTGTACAATAGAGCGTTGACGTTTTCGTTGACGCGTTTCTAAGGACATACGCTTTTTAGATGTTTGGTATTCAACAAACTCACTTTGTACCAAATTAGGAGTTGCTTGAGCCTTCCGTCTTGTAACAGAACGTAAAGAAAAGGTATCTATGTCCCCTACTTGGCCCTGATATACTTTTACCAAGCGATCCCCATCAAGATCTAAGTAGTTACCATAGTTTCGAATAAAACCTTTTACGTAGACTTGACCAGGAATGATATCATAGTTGCCATCTTCGATAGCCTCTAAATAGGTTGTTTTAATGTGCAGCACTTGCTCCACATCTTTAAAGGTTAGATTACGTCTTACCCGTTCACGTCGTAATTCTTCGCCTAATTCAGCCATTTTCGTTCCTTTCTAAATCTACGTAATATTCATATAGTAATTAGCTAATTATTGCTCATCATTGGAATCGGAGAAATATCTAGCCTTAGCTTGTTCAGGGCTCATTAAAATTTCTCGCGCCTTACTGCCCATGCTAGGACCAACGATTTTAAGGTCTTCCATTGTATCTACAAGTCGTGCTGCACGGGTATAACCGATGCGGAAGCGACGCTGTAACATGGATACAGAGGCTTGACCAGATTCCATGACAAGATTTACCGCACGCTCTAATAATTCATCGCGGTATACATCATTATCATCAGAAGTTTCTTTCTCAGCTTCCTTTTCTGCCTCTTGCGTTACCGTATTATCATACTCTGGCTCGCGTTGAGCTTTCACAAATTCTACGAGTTTTTCTACCTCATCATCAGAGATAAATGCGCCTTGTACACGAATTGGTTTATTCGCACCAATTGGAGCAAATAACATATCGCCTTTACCTAGCAATTTCTCGGCCCCCGCCATATCGAGGATAGTACGGGAGTCAATTTGAGAGCCTACGGCAAAGGAAATACGGCTTGGTACATTGGCTTTAATAGAGCCAGTAATAACATTAACAGATGGACGTTGTGTAGCAAGTACCATGTGGATACCTGCAGCGCGCGCCATTTGTGCCAAACGACTAATGGATTCTTCAATGTCATCTGGAGCAGTCATCATAAGGTCAGCCAACTCGTCGATAATCAGTACAATCAACGGCATAGCCGCCTTAGGGTGTGCTTCATTATAGCTCTTAATATCACGTTTACCAGATGCTGCAAAGGCTTTATAACGCGCCTCCATTTCTCGAACGGCCCATCGCAATACAGCTGCTGCTTTTTTCATATCTGTTACAACTGGCGCCATCAAATGAGGGATACCATTGTAAATAGACAATTCAACCATCTTAGGGTCAATTAATAAAAGCTTAACCTCTTCTGGTTTACGACTAAAGAGAATACTGGAAATCAATGTATTTACACATACAGATTTACCAGAACCAGTCGTACCTGCTACAAGCAAGTGAGGCATCTTCGCAAGGTCTGTGATCACAGGTTTCCCTGCAATATCCTTACCAAGACCTACAGGAATACCACCTCGAGCATCCTTAAAGTCGCTACAATCTAAAACATCACGCAAATGAACGGCTTCAGTTGTCTTATTAGGTACCTCGATACCGATAGCAGATTTACCTGGGATTGGCGCCTCCATACGAATATGTTGCGCAGCTAAATTAAGAGCAATATCATCTGTTAAATTAACGATACGGCTAACCTTCACCCCAGGAGCAGGCTCGATTTCATAACGCGTAACGGTCGGACCTTGTGTAGCATTTACAACCTTAGCCGTAATACCGAAGTTACTCAATACATTCTCAAGCATCATCGCATTGTGAGCCACTTCTTCCCCATTATTTTGACTCCCCTTCCCTTTCGCCAAAATATCAAGGCTTGGGAAATGGTAAGGTCTATCGTAAGTACGGTGAATTTGACCGTCTTTAGATACTGCAACTTGGGCTGTATCCTCTGTAGTGCTAATAATGGATGGCACTTGTAAGCCCATACCGGCCATACCGGCTCCAGCACTTACAGAACTAGCAGCAGCACCCGTGCCTGGCACGGCAGACGCAACAGCCCCATGATTAGTTTCCAATGGGCCAATCGTTGTATCTTGATAGGAAAATTCAGGTTCTTTTACCTCAGTATGTCTTGCTGCTTCAGACTCATCAGTATAGCCTTCGTCAGGTGTATATGTATAATCCTCATCTGGAACATATACATAATCATCACCAGTAGATCGATGCGTATCAGAAAATTGATCAAAATCATCAGCATCATACGTCTTAGCATCGCCAGATGCATCAGAAATATTAGCCAATTGCTCAGCTGCACGATTACGCGCTTCTAATTCAGCTAATTCCTTCCAAGATGTAGGCGCTTTTGGCGGCTCTACAGTTGTAACTGTGTCTGGAATAGGTTCCACATCTATAGAAGTATCAGTTTCAAAGCTATCTCTATCGGTAGTAATACCACGTTTTTCTAAGCTATCTAATGCTTGATCAGCAGCATCTTCAAAGCGTGTATCTTTTTCCCTGTTATAGGCTTTACGTTGTTCCGCTGCTTCTTTGCGTTGCTCATTCCAGTCCTCAAAGACCTCTTTCGCAACTGCCACCTTCTCAGCGGCTACTTCTTTTGCTACATCCAAACCTACTTGAGTTTTATCTGCTGCCTTTTGTAAGCCACTGCGCAAGGATAATCTAGTAATAAGAAGACCAAAGGCTAATAACAAGAACACATCGAGAATAATAGCACCTAAATTACCTAATAAAGTGCGCATAAATGTTGCAATAGCTCCACCTACTACACCACCTTGATTAGCCAATTGTATAGTAATGAGTTCCTGCCCCTCAGGAACTCGCCACAATGGAACAAGAGCTAACAAGAATAAGAAAAACAAGGTCATTACTACACCGCGTTTTGTAAAGGAAATAAATGTGCCCTTATATAATAATCGCCAACCTACCCAGAAAACGCATAAACAAGGAATAATGCCACCTAAACCAAAGCCATAGCGGAATATACCTGTTAAAATTTGACCAACAAGACCAAGCTCAAAACCAAAGAAACCGAGCAAAGAGATCACTGCAAAGGCAATGACAATAAGGCCTTTAACTTCGCTGCGCAAAGAAAAGCCTTGAGACTTTGATTGCTGTTTTGTACTTGTTCGCTTGCGGCGTGTGTTGCGTTTTTTGGTGGAAGTGTTTTCTTCTGCCATAAATCTATACAAACCCCTTACTTATATAACATTACAGTAAATTAACTTATCATTATATTATAGCATATATCGAAGTATTTAGTTAACTTTTACGACGTTCTTCCCAGTCGTTAAGCAATTGTTCTTCTCTACCTCTTTTTATGCCATTGTAATAGGTGGCATCTACTAGAGGTGTCGGTAAATATTGTTGTTTTACATAGCCATTCGGATAGTTATGAGCATACTTATAGGCTTTCCCATGACCTAATTTGCTAGCCCCACTATAATGACTATCCTTCAAATGATCTGGTACCTGCCCACAATCCTTATGGCGCACGTCGGCAATAGCTGCATCGATTGCCATATAGGCAGAATTACTTTTGGGAGCCAACGCCACATAACATGCAGCCTCGGACAATATAATACGCGCCTCTGGGAAACCCACCATATGGGCCGCTTGAGCCGCAGCATTTGCCAAAATCAATGCTTGAGGATCAGCAAGACCTACATCCTCAGCAGCACAAATCACGATACGACGAGCGATAAAATTCGGGTCCTCACCTGCTTCAATCATACGAGCCAAATAATGCACTGTCGCTTGTACATCAGAGCCACGCATACTTTTAATAAAAGCAGAAATCGTATCATAGTGGCTATCACCTTTTTTGTCATATGTATAAATACGACGGCCTACGACCTTTTCTAGGACCTCAATAGATATAGTACCTTCGTCGGGAACCATAGCTGCTGCTTGCTCTAAAATATTGAGAGCCATCCTACCATCACCGTTGACGAAGATGCCTACATCCTCTAGTACTTCGTCGGTGACTTGTAAGCGACGTTTACCAAGACCTACCTCTTCATCGGTAATAGCACGACGCAGAATTTGACCGATAGCCTTAGGTGTCAACGCCTCTAATGTGATAAGTCTCAATCGAGATAAAAGAGGTCTATTAACCTCAAAAAATGGATTTTCTGTGGTGGCACCGATAAGAATAATTGTGCCATCCTCTACGCAAGGTAACAGCACATCTTGTTGGCTTTTATTAAAACGATGAATTTCATCGAGGAATAGAATGGTTCGCTGTTGCAGAGAACGAACACGCTTACGGGCATCTTCAATGATGGTGCGCAATTCACCAATGCCTGCATTAGTAGCGTTTAAATTTACAAAATGACTATTACTCATCTTAGCAATAATGCCAGCTAATGTAGTTTTACCCGTTCCACAAGGTCCATAAAAAAGCATGGATGGTATCGTATCCTTCTCTACCATAGCACGCAAGAAAGTTCCCTTTCCTACAGCCTTCTCCTGACCATATAAATGATCTAATTTAGTGGGACGCATCCGCACAGGAAGCGGCTCATATGTATTTGTAGGCGCCAAATCAAATAAACTATCCATTCTCTCACCTCAATCCACAAGCTCTTAACTATTGATTAATCCATAATATATTAACTATTTTCTTATATTTTAACTCTATTTTTACACGCAAAAAAGCCCCACCATGCCGTAATGTACCGCGTTTTGATCCTGCAAGGGCAGGTGGGTGTCCTCCTCATCCTGCAGTTGTCCCGTAAGGGCGTAACGTTCAGACGAGAGTTCAGACTCCCAAAGTAAATGTGTTGGCTCAAAACTGCGATATCACACGCACATGGCAGGGATATCTTATACATAAATAGTATCAGAAAGATTAGTATTTAACAAGACTTGACATTTCAATTTTAATCAATTCTTGCCTATGTTTTTACACTAAAGATTGCTCTTCTTCTTCCTCAATATCTGGTTTAATATGCAATTCTTTTAATTGCTTAGGTTCTACTTCAGATGGAGCTTGGCTCATAACATCAGAAGCAGATTGTGTTTTAGGGAATGCGATTACGTCGCGGATAGATTGACGTTTTGCCATCAACATAACAAGACGATCTAAACCAAATGCACAGCCTGCATGAGGAGGTGCACCATATTGGAATGCATCAAGCATAAAGCCGAATTTAGATCGTGCTTCTTCAATGGACAAACCAATTGCTTTGAATACTTTTTCTTGTACGTCAGCTTGGTAGATACGCAAGGAACCGCCACCGATTTCTACGCCATTCAATACCATGTCGTAAGCAATCGCTTTTACGCTGCCAGGATCGGATTCCAATTTATCAAGATCCGCATGGCGTGGCATTGTGAACGGATGGTGCATTGCCACATAACGTTTTTCGTCTTCATTATATTCGAACATAGGGAAATCAGTTACCCATGTGAATGCCAATTTATCTGGATCAATCATGTTCATGCGGCGTGCCATTTCAAGGCGCAATTCGCCTAATGCACGTGCCACAGTTGCAGGTTTATCAGCAATCATCAATACGAGGTCGCCACCTTTAGCGCCCATTTTTTCACCGATATTGCGAATTGTATCTTCACCTAAGAACTTCATGATTTGAGACTTGATAGAACCATCTTCGTTGAAGCAAGCCCATGCAAGGCCTTTTGCACCATAACGGTTTACATATTCAACGAGGTCATCAAGCTCACGGCGAGGAATGCCAGCGTCGCCAGGTACTACGATACCTTTAACTACGCCACCATTGTCGATTACAGAGCGGAATACTTTGAACTCTGTATCTTTTACAAGATCAGTTACATCAGTAAACGCCATATCGAAGCGAAGGTCTGGTTTGTCGGAACCATATTTATCCATTGCTTCATCCCATGTAATACGAGGCATAGGCAACGTGATTTCTTTGCCCATTGCAGTTTTAAATACATGAGCTACCATTTCTTCAAGCATGGAGTAGATGTCTTCTTCGTCTACGAAAGACATTTCCAAGTCGAGCTGAGTGAACTCAGGTTGACGGTCTGCACGCAAATCTTCATCGCGGAAGCAACGAGCGATTTGGAAGTATTTTTCATAACCAGCAACCATCAAGATTTGTTTAAAGATTTGTGGAGATTGTGGCAATGCATAAAATGTACCAGCATTTACACGGGAAGGCACTAGATAGTCACGAGCGCCCTCTGGTGTAGATTTAGTAAGCATTGGAGTTTCAATTTCCAAGAAATCGCGGCTATCGAAGAAGTCGCGCATTGCTTTCGTTACTTTGTGACGCAAAATCAAGTTGCGTTGCATTTCTGGACGACGTAAGTCAAGGTAACGATATTTCAAGCGAATATTTTCATCTACATCGATATCATCTTGAATATAGAAAGGAGGAGTTTTAGCGGAATTCAATACGCGCAACTCTTCACAGAACATTTCGTATGCACCTGTAGGAAGGTTTGGATTGATAGCAGCCTCATCACGTTTTGTAATCTTACCACGTACACAAAGAACATATTCATTACGAACATCCTCTGCTTTGTGGAACGATTCTACGTTATGATCTGGGGATGCCACTACTTGTACTACACCAGAACGATCGCGTAAATCCAAGAAAATCAAACCACCATGGTCACGACGGCGTTCAACCCAACCACATAATACGACCTCTTTACCTACCTCTTGTTCAGAGATGGTGCCACAACCGTGCGTACGGTGTAAGCCTTGCATTGTTTCCATTCTAATTGTCATCCTTTCACCAAAGAAGTTATACGTTCAGCCACTGTATTGAGAGATACAGTCTCTTGTTCACTAGTATCCATGAATCGAATTATGGCTTCTTTACGAACCAATTCATCATCACCCAATATAATAACATATTTCGCATTAATTTTGTTAGCGTATTTTAATTGTGCCTTCATACTTTTTCCCTGCCCGTCCATTTCAACAGGAATATCAAGACTGCGAAGTTTTTGGCAAATTTTGAAAGCCTCTACCTTAGCCGCATCACCAAGAGCGACTACGAATGCAGATGGTTCTACAGTCGGCTCAGGCAATAAGTTTTGTTTTTCAAGAGCTAATAGTAAACGCTCCATGCCCATAGCAAAACCGATAGCTGGAGTATGAGGTCCATCGAGCTCTTCTACGAGACCATCGTAACGGCCACCACCGGCTACGGCACTTTGAGCACCTAAAGGAGTATATTGTACCTCAAAAGCTGTTTTTGTATAGTAATCAAGGCCACGTACGAGACGAGGATTTAAAGTATATTGCACATTAGCTGCAGTTAAATAGGTTTTCAATTCTTCAAAATGATCATGACACTCTTCACATAAATGTTCGTGAATTTCAGGAGCACCTATGGACAAGGATTTACATGTTTCATTTTTACAATCCAGTATACGCAAAGGGTTTTTGTACAAACGTTCTTGGCAGTCGCTACATAATTGTTCCTTTTTAGGTTCAAAGAAAGCGATTAATTTTTCACGATATACAGGACGACATATCGGACAACCTACAGAATTTACCTCTACATTGAGATCTTTAAGCCCAAAATCTTTTAACAACTGCACAACCATGCAGATAACTTCGCTATCCACTACTGGAGATTGAGAGCCTAATACCTCAGCACCAAATTGGTGAAATTGACGGTAACGGCCTGCTTGCGGTTTATCATGACGGAACATAGGGCCCATATAATACCATTTGGTGAGACCTTCTTTACCATATACTTTATTTTCTAAGTATGCGCGCACAGCAGACGCCGTATTTTCAGGGCGTAAGGTAAAGCTAGAACCACCGTCATCTCCGGTGGTAAAGGTGTACATCTCTTTTTGTACTACATCTGTAGTTTCACCGATACCTCGCAAAAATAATTTAGTTTCTTCAAAGGCAGGTGTGCGAATTTCATTGAAGCCGTATACTTTACAAATTTCGCGCATACGTTGTTCAATATAGTGCCAATTTATCATCTGTTCTGGCAAAAAGTCTTGTGTACCTCTTGGTTTTCTTATAGCCATTACACAACCTCCCAAAATCTTTCACAAATTCTATGTCGTTTCTCTAAAAGTGCATCTATCGTTACGTGATAAACATCTACGTCTTTTGGCATATGCTGTTTAAGCTGACGATATTCAGGGGCTCGCATCCACTTAGACGAGCTACCGGGCCCCATGGATAGAATACTTTGACGTTCCTCCATGATTTGAATATTATATTCGCATGCTTTGCCAGGCAAGGTATAGCCGATATTCTCTAACTGCCCTCTCATATATTGTTGGCGATATAAATAATATGGCACATAACCAGCCGCTTCAAGACGCTCTTTACCATATTGTACCATTTCCGCTACGAGATTTTCTTCAGGAATATCATCTTGCATTTGTAAATCGTACAACGGGCTACCACGTTTTAATGCTAACGTATGAATTGTAACATTTTCCGGCAGATTTTGACATACATAATCCATATTCTCTATCATGTTTGACATCGTTTGGTTAGGCAAGCCTGCGATAAAATCCATATTTACGGCTAATGATGTATTGTTTTTTACATATTGTAAAAGTTCATCAACATCCCGTACGCTATGACCGCGTCCAATGCGACGCAAAATATCATCTTGCATCGTTTGCGGGTTAATGCTAATGCGATTCACACCTAGCTCAAGCATGGAACGTAGCTTAATAGGATTAACAGAATCTGGCCGCCCGGCCTCTACAGTGAATTCATGTCCTTCAGATACGAGTAGAGATAACTGTTTTAGGACCTGGTGAAAGTCTTCATCCTCTAGCACTGTCGGAGTACCACCGCCCATATAGAGAGTATCGACTGTTAGGCCATAGGAATCAACAATAGATTTCATATCTTCTATATCACGGTTTAAAGCCCTTAGAAATTGACTTTTACCAACATAATCCTGATAAAGACCATATGGAAACGAGCAATATACGCAACGCGTATCGCAGAAAGGAATACCACAATAGAGACTTACCTTTTTATCATCTGTATCAGATAAAAACGGACGTTGATATTCGCCAATGGACCCCAAAGTAGCAAGCTTTTCCATAGACACAGAAAACTCGTCCCTAATGTGACGAGTTGCTG
>OBWG01000806.1_pt1 | contig 17699 bp, 17 predicted proteins | sample 1495221 | NCBI WGS metagenome assembly OBWG01 (sample SAMEA2580053, study PRJEB22360) | human gut metagenome | reverse complement strand
CGGATGATACGCTTGCCGCCGGTCAGAGAACCGCAGCCTGACAGACTGGCTGCCACTGCCGTTCCAAGAGCTAAAGCCGCCAGCTTTTTCATCATCTTCCTCACGTTCATTCTCCCTTTCTTTATACACATTTTATAAAATAATGGCAGCGTTCCAGGATAGGGCATCTTCTCGAATGCCTTTCGTCCTGAACAGCTACAAACAATTATAAAAAAAGGAAATCGAATTTTGTACCGTAAATCTTTGACATTCAGGAAGAAAATTTTGTTATGCCTCCCCTTTTTTCAAAAGAAGAAATCCAGTTCAAAGGCTGTCTCTGTACTCAGAAGGATTCATGCCTTCAATCCGTTTAAATACCTTGGCAAAATAATTAGCGTCATAATATCCTACCATCATACTGACCTCCCGGACACTGATATTTTTATCCTGCAGAAGCCTTCTTGCCTCGTTCACCCGAAACTGGGTAAGATATGCGGTAAAGTTCTGGTCAAAGCACTGCTTAAACAGCTTGCAGAAATAGGCGTCGGAGTAATTCATCATCCGCGCCGCGTCCTGCATGGATATCTCCTTCATATAGTTTTTTCGGATATACCTGCGGATCTTCTCCGCAGTCTGTGTCATGTTGGTTTCATCCCCTTCTTCTTTTCCTCCATTCACCTCATCATGGCTCTTTTCCGCTCTGTGTCCTGTGAAATTTCCACTTTCCTCCATATTATACTGTTTTTCTGTCAGCTGCTCCCTCTTTTCGATCCTGCGCATGGCCTCCTCCATCACCGCAGTCAGCTCCTCTTCTTCACAGGGCTTGAGCAGATAATCCAGCGCATGGATGGCAATCGCCCTCTTTGCATATGAAAATTCATCGTATGCCGTCAGGAAAATGATCTCACAGTTCTCATCCAGTCTGCGGATCTGCTCTGCCGCTTCCACACCGTTCATCTCCGGCATGGAGATATCCATGATCACAATCTGACACCGTTCCTTAAAGCACAGCTTCACCGCCTCTTTCCCGTCCACTGCCTGAAGGATCCTCAGACTGCCTCCAAACCGATTCAAAAGCCGTCTGGCCAGGGCCATACGCTCAATCTGTTCGTCATCCGCCAGCAATACCTTATACATTCTTCCATACACTCCCTTCTATTTCACCGCTCATCCTCATCCTTATACGTCTCCGGCGTGAATGTAATCTGCACTGCCGTACCGCAGCCGCTTTTGCTGTAGAGAAACATTTCCCCGTCTCGGTACATGGCGCGGATCCGGCGGTAAATATTTCCCAGCCCAATTCCCGTTCCGTTTTCATCCCCATCTCTCAGTGCAAGACGAATCTGTTCCAGCCGCCTGGACTCTATTCCCACACCTGTATCCGCTACCGAGATCCAAAGCCGCGTACCCTCCTTCCAGGCACGCACCAGAATCCTTCCGCCTTTGCTGTCAGAAGAAAGGCCATGCTTTACCGCATTTTCCACCAGCGGCTGAAGCATAAAGGAAGGCACCAGGATGTCAAGCGTCTGGGGTGCGCAGTCTGCACAATACCGTATCCGTTTCCCAAAGCGCATCTGCTGAAGATACATATAATCCTGAACCACCTTAAGCTCCCGGTCCAACGGCATCACTGATGCGCCGGATTTCAAATTGTAGCGAAACAGGCGGCTCAAAGCTGTAATCATCTTCTCTGTGGCCTTTGCATCCTCGATCTGAGCCGTACTGGCAATCATATTCAGCGTATTAAATAGAAAATGAGGGTTGATCTGGCTTTTCAGCATCTGAAGGCGGACTGCCTGAAGCTGCCGTTCCTTCTCGTGGTTTTCCTTTAACGCATGAATATACCCTCTGGTCGCTTCCTTCATTTTGTAAAATGACTGTACCAGAAGGCCAATCTCGTCCTCTCCCTGTACCGTAAATTCCGGGCCGGAAAAATCATTTTGGGCGATTCGGGCCGCCTCTCCAGCCAGAATTACTACCGGCTGAACGATGCTGAGGCGCACCGAACGGCTCAAGCGCCACACCATCCAGAGGGCCGCAGCTCCCCAGAGAATACTGATCAAAGGCAGCAGGACAAGCAGCGGCCTCTGGCTTTCATAGCGGGCATTTCCCGCCTCCATCGTCAGCTGCTCCAGCTGTCCGGCCTTATCCTTTATATATCCCTGAAGCCGATAGATCTGGTACAGCCGTTCTACATAATCTGAATCATCGGGATTCATCTCCCATAATGCCTTCGTCTCTGCCTCATAATTTTCGTACATATTACGAATGGACCAGGTTCTGGCATATATAGCCGGCCCCGTCTCCCTATAATCCAGCGGCAGGGCATCCAGACAGCGCCGCGTCCGTGCTTTTGCCTCCAGAAAACGCTCTTTTTCCTCAGGAAGAGAGGTGTTCGCATATCGCTCGAAGGCAAGACGTTCTGATTCCATAGCCGACCAGAAGGCCAGACTGGCTGCATTATCGTCCAGGATTTTCCCAAAGCCGCCAAGTCCAAAGCCTGCTACCAGCAGATTTGCCCCTATAGAAAAAAAGACCACTGCCCCGGCACAGGCAGCGATCCATCTCACTTTTTTCTCCAATGAAAGAGACAGCCAGCGTTTTGCCATAATGATCCTCCCAAATTCCGTAAGTGTTTCCAATACAAGGTGTATTGATTATACGTCATTTCAGTATATCACAAAAAAGGCCCTTTTGAACAGGCCTTTTGCTTCTTACAGAACCTGATCTTTGTCAGATGGCACATACCTGGCAATGTCCTCGATGCGGCAGCCTAATATCCTGCAAAGATCATTGATCGTTTTCATAGTCACGTCCTTATTATGTTTCAGCCGGTGCATGGTGCTGTCTGAAATTTTGTGTTTCTTAGTCAGTGTATACCAGCTTTCATCCGACGCCTCCAGTGTTTCCCAGAAAGGCGAATAGTCGATCATACGTTATTGCTCCTATGTTTATTTTATAAAAATAAGCATAAGTGAGTTTTTGCATATTGAATATCTTCGGAATAGCGAATATACTATAGGTAGTATAGTGCATAATTTGAAATTTTCAGACTATTTCAACCAGCTTTAAATTAAATTACAGGACAGAGAAAGGAAGGGATCGGAAATGGGACATTATACCCAGGAAGAAAAGGAACAGCTTCTGGAAAATGAAGAGGTAAGAAAGCGGCTTCTGGCCTTTGCACAAATGAGCGGCAGAGAATTTTTTAAGAATGTTCAGGCGCAGCTGTCTCCCATAGAGTTAGAGGAGTACCTGGAAGAAAATCCAGAAGAGAGGATCTATCTGGAGCATTCGGATAAGAACCCGGGCCGTGAACCATAAACGTGGGATTCACGCCAGCCATAAGACGGCCTGTCATCAAATGACAAACCGTCCTTCTTCTGGTTCTTCTTCAAAATAATCCCTATAGTCCACCTCAATGGAACGGCGCATCCGCTTCATACTATAATAAAGGTGGTCTTTTAATGATTCCTCCAGACCTGAAAGATCCCTGCGGCAGATTCGCTCAAAGAGATCCTCATGTTCCCCGATGATACGGGTAAAATCGGTCTCTGTGATAAAATCCAGCATACGGAATCTGGTATAATGGAGCTGCTGTGCCTGAAGCATATCCCACAGTTTCTGCCGCCTCACAGCTGTAAACCACAGGGAATGCATCTGAGCGTCCATACGGTAGAACTGCTCCGGTTCAAAGCCCGGAGTCTGGATCAGCGCCTTCTGCATGGCAATAGCATGGCGGATCTCCTCCATGACCATCGGGGTTCTCACCTCCAGAAAGTCACGCAGAACCATGGTTTCCACCGCCACTCGCATATAGATCATCTGCTTGATATTGTCCAGGCTTAAAAGGGTCACATAGGTTCCCCGGTAAGGAATGGTCTCCACAAAGCCCTGTTCCTGCAAAAGCCGCAGGGCGTCGCGCACCGGTGTCCGTGATACTCCAAACCGCTCACAGATATCATTTTCACTGATAAGCCGTCCTGGTTCCAGTTTCAGATCCAGAATTTCCTGCTTTAAGGTTTCAAAGACCAGTTCTCCCCTGTTTTTAAAATTCACATCTCCCATGCAGCGCCCCCGTCTTTGTAAAAATCTAGTGCTCTGTTGCATAAAAGCCCGCCACGCAGCCATAGCATGACGGGCCTGTTTGTATTTACAGATTATTTAGGCTGCTTGCCGATGTAGGCCAGGATACCGCCGTCTACATACAGCACCAAACCGTTTACAAAATTGGAAGCATCGGATGCCAGGAATACAGCTGGGCCGCCCAGATCCTCAGCCTCGCCCCAGCGACCTGCAGGGGTCTTGGAAACGATAAACTGGTCAAATGGATGTCTGGAGCCGTCTGGCTGGATCTCGCGCAGAGGAGCTGTCTGAGGAGTAGCGATATAGCCGGGGCCAATGCCGTTGCACTGGATGTTGTACTCGCCGTACTCGGATGCAATGTTCTTTGTAAGCATCTTTAATCCGCCCTTTGCTGCCGCGTAAGCAGATACGGTTTCACGGCCCAGTTCACTCATCATGGAGCAGATGTTGATGATCTTTCCATGGCCCTTCTTGATCATGCTGGGGATAACAGCCTTAGATACGATGAAAGGAGCATTTAAGTCAACGTCGATCACCTGGCGGAACTCAGCCGCACTCATCTCACACATTGGGATTCTCTTGATAATCCCAGCGTTATTTACCAGGATATCCACTACGCCTACCTCAGCTTCGATCTGGGCAACCATAGCATTTACCGCAGCCTCGTCTGTTACGTCGCATACATAGCCGTGCGCCTTAATGCCCTCTTCCTTGTATGCGGCAATGCCCTTATCCACCAGTTCCTGCTTAATATCGTTGAAAACGATCGTAGCCCCTGCGCCTGCCATTGCCTTTGCGATGGCAAAACCGATGCCGTAGGAAGCGCCTGTTACCAGAGCCACCTTGCCTTCAAGGGAAAAGTTATTTAAATAATCAGCCATTTATTTGTCCTCCATATATCATTAAAATCTTCATGCTCACAGGTTCAGGGGCAGGTATTTATGCCCTTTGCCTTCTTTTCAGTCATTATTTCATCTCGTTAGGCTTCATAGTATCCATGTCATCGAACTCCATGTTCTCTCCGCCCATTGCCCAGATGAATGTATAGTTGGATGTTCCTGCGCCGCTGTGAATACTCCAGGACGGACTGATCACAGCCTCCTCATTCTTCATAATAATGTGTCTTGTCTCTGTAGGTTCGCCCATCATGTGGAATACTACGTTATCGCCTGGAACCTCAAAGTACATATAGATCTCCATACGGCGCTCATGTGTATGAGACGGCATGGTGTTCCATACGCTGCCTGGCTCTAATACAGTCATACCCATGGACAGCTGACAGGTCTTAAGCACATCAGGATGGATGAACTGGTTGATGGTTCGCTTATTTGAAGTCTCAGCTTCTCCGCAGGGTCTCTTTGCAGCCTTCTCAATAGGAATAAAGGTTGTTGTATAGGAAGTGTGAGCCGGTGCGCTGACCATGTAGAACTTGGCTGGATTCTCGGCGTCTGTGCTCTCGAAGTAAACTTCCTTTGTGCCCTTTGTGATGTACAGGCAGTCCTTGTAACCCATCTTAAAGGTCTGTCCGTCTGCTGTGATAGTTCCCTCTCCGCCGATATTGAAGATACCAATCTCACGGCGCTCCAGAAAATAGTGGGTGCCAAAGTTCTTCCAGCAGTCAATCCCCTTATCAATAGACACCTTTTCTGTCGTAGGCATACAACCCAGTGTCACCATACGGTCTACGTGGGAATAAACGGCAACTACCTCATTTGCCTTATACAGGCCTGTGATCAGGAATTCATCTCTTAATTCCTCTGTCGTGTAGCGCTTAACATCCCTCTGATTTGCAGAATAGCGAATATCCATTCTCCATTTCCTCCTTTTATATTGCTGCGTTCCCGTCCTCTCTCCCTCTCATCCAGGGTCAGATTCCAGTCGGCGCAAGTTGTATATGACTCTTAAAATTTGTATACAACTTTCTTATCTGTATACAGACTATCACGTTCCCTTTGAAAATTCAATGGAAATATGTTACAAAAAAAGGGGCTCTTTTATATGCAACATTACAAACGGATTGCATTTCCTTTCTATATCAGATATACTTGGTAAAGACTGCGTTATCTCCTGCCGTACGCAGGCCGGGGAAACGCTCAGACTATTACCCTTTACCTGAGAGGAGGATCTTCCCTTGAAGAAGAATATACTTGTAGGTCAGTCCGGCGGTCCCACCGCCGTAATCAACGCCAGCTTATACGGAGTGATCAAGGAAGGACTTGAACACCCGGAGCAGATCGGCGCTGTCTACGGCATGGTAAACGGCATCGAGGGTTTCCTATCCGGCCATACCATCAACCTTTCCGCCGAGCTTACGAATGAGGACATGGAACTTCTGCGTCTGACTCCAGCCGCTTACCTTGGCTCCTGCCGTTATAAGCTTCCCGAAAATCTGGACGCACCGGTCTATCCCTTATTGTTTGAAAAATTTGATGCCATGGATATCAAAGCAGTCCTCTACATCGGCGGAAACGATTCCATGGATACGGTGGATAAGCTGTCCCGATATGCCGCCAGCATCAAAGCTGATATCGCCTTTATCGGCGTTCCCAAGACCATTGACAATGATCTTCCCGTAACCGATCACACCCCCGGCTACGGCAGCGCCGCCAAATACGTAGCTTCCACCGTCCGCGAGATCGTACTGGACGCATCCGTATATCAGCAGCCCGCTGTCACCATCGTAGAACTTATGGGCCGCCACGCCGGATGGGTCACAGCAGCCAGCGCCCTTGCAAGAAAATTTCCGGGAGACAACCCTCTTCTAATCTATATGCCGGAATCCGACTTTGATATGGAATCCTTTTTAAATGATATCGAAAACGCCTTAAAGACAAGCACTGCAGTGGTAATCTGTGTCTCCGAGGGCATTCATGACGCCTCCGGCCGTCTGATCTGCGAATACGCCTCCGAAGCCCAGGTAGACACCTTTGGCCACAAGATGCTGACTGGCTGTGCAAAGCTGCTTGAAAGCTATGTGCGCAACCGCTTCGGTGTCAAGGTTCGTTCTGTTGAGTTAAATGTAAACCAGCGCTGCAGCAGTCTCCTTTCCTCACTTACCGATATAAATGAGGCAGACGAAGCCGGCCGTTTTGCTGTCCGCTGCGCCTTGGACGGCGTTACCTCCAGAATGGTCACCTTCCAGAGAGATGAGGGGGATGATTACAGACTTTCCCTGGGACTTACAGATGTCTCCAATGTCTGCAACAAAGAGAAACCCTTTCCGCCCCACTGGATCACCGGCAATGCCAATGATATCGGGCCGGAATTTACAGCCTATGCTCTTCCTCTGATTCAAGGACAGCCGGAACACCGCTTAGAATACAGCCTTCCCAGATATCTGTACCGGAAGGTTAAGTAGATTTCTTCTTTCCATGTGACAAAAATAAGAGGGGCAGACGATTTACAGCCTGTCCCTCTTATTTTATACAGCGATTCAGGATGAGGTATCTTCTCAAATTTCCCGCATCCTGAACAGTTAGCACTTTATTATTTATTTATCATCTTCTCTACTGCCTCAAACAGACCGTTTAAGTAGGTAGCCCCCAGAGCTCTGTCATACAGACCGTATCCGGCGCGGCCAGTCTCACCCCAGATCATACGCCCGTGATCCGGTCTTACATAGCCGTCAAAGCCATTCTCAACCAGAGCCTTTACAATAGCGAACATATCGAGGGAGCCGCAGGAAGAAAGATGTGCTCTCTCCTCAAAGCCATTTTCTAAAACAGCTACATTTCTCAGGTGTGCAAAATGAATCCGTCCCATGGCGGCATACTTAGCGGCCATCTTTACTACATCGTTCTTTCCAGAACAGCCTAAGGAACCGGTGCACAGAGTAATTCCGTTATGTCTGTCGTCTACCAGTTTCAGGAAACGGTCCAGGTTCTCCTCGCAGGTGATGATTCTTGGCAGTCCAAAAATACTCCAGCAGGGATCATCCTCATGGATCGCCATATTTACATCGCACTCAGCCGCAACAGGGATCACTCTTTTCAGAAAGTATTTAAGATTATTCCACAGATCCTCCTCTGTCAGGCTGTGATACTCAGCAACCACTGCCTTTAATCCGTCTCTGGTATAGCTGGAATCCCAGCCCGGAAGGGTCAGATCGCTGTCGCTGTTTAAAGGATTCACTGCGTCTACCTGCTCCTGATAATATACCAGAGAAGTAGAGCCGTCGCCCAGCTCATGGTCAAGCTGTGTTCTGGTCCAGTCAAATACAGGCATGAAATTATAGCAGATGCACTTGATTCCTGCCTCTGCCACCCGGCGGATGTTCTCACAGTAATTATCAATATACTTATCTCTGGTGTCCTTGCCCAGCTTAATATCCTCGTGAACCGGGATGCTCTCGATGACGTCAAAGCCAAGACCTGCATCCTCTACCTGCTTCTTTAAGGCTGCAATGCTCTCGCGGCTCCATACCTCTCCTACCGGAACATCATACACGGCTGTAACGATAGACTGCATCCCAGGAATCTGGCGGATGTTCTCCAGCGTCACCTTGTCGTCCTCTCCGTACCATCTGAATGATAACTTCATTTGTCGAATCCTCCTTATATGCTTTGATTTTCCACGCATTTTCTGTAATCTTCCATAAGTAACTCCATTATAGCAGATACTGCGCGGCCGTCTATGGTTATATTTGTCGTGGATATTGCAAAAGTTGTTGTTTCATGATAAAATGGGCCTCAGAATATTTCCAGCAAAGGGAGGCCATTTCATGAAAAAGCAGATCCCCGTGGATTTTAATACAAGGCAGTATATGCAGCCGGTCAACTTCGAACTGTTCTACTATAACGACACGGATCTTCAGTCTGTGGCAGCCCACCGCCATGATTACTGTGAATTTTACTTTTTTCTGGAAGGAGATGTGGACTACCATATCGGCGGCCAGCGCTACCGGTTAAGCTATGGGGACTGTCTGCTGATCCCTCCCGGTGCGCCTCATTTTCCCGACTTTTTGTCCCATCAAAAGCCTTACCGCCGGTTTGTTTTCTGGATCGGCAGAGATTATTACAAGAGGCTGCGCAGACTGGATCCAGAGCTTACCTACTGTTTTGACTACGCGGCAGAGCACAGCTGCTACCGTTTTTCTACAGATCAGATTACGGCCCAGGATCTGCAGGGCAAGCTTTTGGATCTTTTGGAGGAGCTTGGCAACGACCGTCCCTTCCGACAGCAGGCGGCGGAACTGATGGCGATCTCCTTTCTTGTAACTGTAAACCGCCTTCTTTATGACAGCCTTCATGAGCGAACCCAGGTTTTTGAAAACGTGCTTTACCTGAGGATCTGCGATTACATCAACCAGCATCTGGAAGAAAACCTGAGTCTTGACAGTCTGGCTGCCTATTTCTATGTGAGCAAGTATCACATTTCCCACATATTCAAAGACAGTATGGGGATCCCTCTTCATCAGTATATCCTGAAAAAACGGCTTCATGCCAGCCGCCAGGCCATTCTCTCCGACCAGCCCATCAGCCATGTATACCAGCAGTTTGGCTTTAAGGACTATACCAGCTTTTTCAGGGCATTTAAAAAGGAATACGGTGTATCGCCCAAGGAATACCGGATGCAGCACCGGCTTACGTAACCTCTTCCGTCAAAAGGAGTATACTACATGAATCTTCCCTCTTATCAGTCATGCACCCTCTGCCCCCGCAAATGCCGAATTGACCGAAGCCGTCAGACCGGCTACTGCGGCTGCTCCGATCAGCTAAAGGCTGCCAGAGCTGCTCTTCATAAATGGGAAGAGCCTTGTCTCAGCGGGCCTGAATGGGCTCCCGGAGGCAGCGGAACTGTCTTTTTCTCCGGCTGTACCCTGCGCTGCTGCTTCTGCCAGAATTATCATATCAGCAGTGAACATTTCGGAAAAGAACTGACCTCTGACCAGCTGGCAGACATTTTTCTCCGGCTTCAGGATCAGGGCGCCTACAACATCAATCTGGTTACGCCCACTCAGTACCTGCCTTCCATCCTCCCCGCACTGGACAAAGTGCGTTCCCGGCTTTCCATCCCTGTAATCTGCAACTGCAGCGGCTATGAACGTTCAGAGGTAACGGCACTTTTAAAGGACTATATCGACATCTGGCTGCCGGATCTGAAATACCATGACAGAGCACTCTCAGCCCGCCTCTCCAAAGCCCCGGATTACTTTGAAAATGCCTCCGCGGCCATCCTTCAGATGATCCGCCAGACCGGCGCTCCTGTTTTTGAGGAGCAGGCATCTGAGGACAATGCACATCCGTCATTTATGCTGATGAAAAAAGGTGTGATCCTCCGCCATATGGTTCTGCCGGGCCACAGAGATGACTCCATTTCCCTGATGCACTGGATTCATGATACGCTCCCAAAGGGACAATACCTTTTAAGTATTCTGAGCCAGTATACCCCCTGTTATCACAGCAGCGACTACCCTGAGCTCAACCGCCGGATCACCTCTTATGAATACGGCAAAGTAGTCGACGCAGCCATAGATCTGGGACTGACCCAGGGTTTTATGCAGAAAAAAAGCAGCGCCAAAGAAGAATACACGCCGCCATTTGATCTGGAAGGCCTTTGATCCTGCCCTTCCTTTCATACTCTCATATATAATAAAAGACGGATATCGAATCTTTGACTAACCACGTTCTCGATTACGATATCCGTCTTTTGACTATCTCGTCCATTGGACCAAGCCTCACTTTCGAAACAATTGTTTCTTCTTTTGTGACTCTATATTTAATTGTATCCTCTCTGCATTTTCTCTGCCCACTTTTGTATACTTACCTGCTTCGAATCCATTTTCCCATATTGCTTCTTTTTCTTTGATCCGGTATCTTCTTCCGTCCTAATGATACTTTCTCGTCATATCACTAAACCGGTATGCCATTGCTCTGAGATACTCTTGCGAATCATTTTGAAAATGTGGTCATCTGCCTGTTCCTATCTTTCTTCCAGACATTCTCTTTGGTTCATCTCATTAAGACTGCAGCTTTTTCCCAATCGATTGGACTCTTTTCTTAAATCAATTTCCTTTGGATTTATCTGTCTGTACTATGTATGAGCAGTTATACCATGCAGAGCGTTTTCCCTGTTTCATCTATAATCTAATTGGATTAGCTTATAAACGAAACGAATCTTCTCATTCTGGTGGTCCGTACCTCCTTTGCTTAGATTTTACTTCATTGAGCTGATTGTCTACAACTCCTTGCTGTCTTTTGTATCTTTTATTCTTTCCTCTTTTGTTGTCTTTATTATACAAAAAGAGCCTCTTTTTGTCAAGACTCTTTTTGTAATTTTTACATATTTTTTGTCTATTTTTAAATTGTTTTAATTTAATGTAATTTTTTCTACATTTATATAATTTTCATCAATTATTCTTCGTTTTACTTTATGAATTTTCAGAATATTATATTATTTCATCCTGTTTTGGAAGTTTTTTACGGATGATATGGAATGTAATCATATGGGCTGCTGCCGTAATCAGCCATGACACAGGATAGGAAAGATAGAGCATCGGTAAAGATCGGTAAACGGCAAAAACAGTAAAGATCCAGAGGATTCTGAAACCGCAGGCTCCGGTAAGGGACACGATCATGGGAAGCACTGAATATCCCAGGCCTCTTAAGCTTCCTACCATGCAGTCCATCAGACCGCAGATAAAATAGGTTCCGCAGATGATCCGAAGCCGCAGCATCCCATAATTTAAAACCTCTGGATCAGAGGAATACACTCCCAGCAGATGAGGGCCTGCCGCTGCGGCTGACAGCCCCAGAATCAGGCCCACTGCCGTAACCACAGCCAGGCAGATGTTCTTTACCTTATTGATCCGGCTGTATTTTCTGCCGCCCAGGTTCTGGCTGGTGAAGCTTAGGCTTGTCTGGTAGACCGCGTTCATGGCCGTGTATACAAAGCCTTCGATATTGGCGGAGGCCGTATTCCCGGCCATGGCTACAGAGCCAAAGGAATTAACGGAGGACTGGATCAAAACATTAGATACAGAGAAGATAGCTCCCTGCATCCCGGCCGGCAGGCCGATCTTTATAATCTTCTTCAGCTTGTCCCCTTGAATGGACAGCTTCTTTAAATGAAGTTTCATCATCCCCTTTTCTTCCATCAGGCTCTTAAGCACAAGCAGGGCGGAAATATGCTCGGAGATTACCGTTGCCCATGCTACGCCGTCTACCCCCATTCCAAGAACGGCTACGAAGAACAGGTTTAAAACCACATTAACTGCGCCTGCGGCAAAAAGAAAATACAGAGGCCGTCTGGTATCCCCCACAGCCCGCAGAATGGCGGCTCCAAAGTTATAAAGCATCAGAACCGGCATTCCCAGAAAATAGATCCGCATATAGAGCACCGCCTGATCCAGCACATCCTCCGGCGTTCCCATGATCTCAAGCATAGGGCCTGCGGCAAGCTCTCCCACCGCTATAAGGAATGCTCCGCTAAGCAGGGCGGTGAGAACGGCTGTATGTATGGTCTCCTGAACATCCTTTTCCTTCTGTCCGCCGTAATACCGTGCCACCAGCACGTTTACGCCTACAGACAGCCCCACAAAAATATTGATCAGCAGATTGATCAGGGATGACGTGGAACCCACTGCCGCCAGAGCCGTACTTCCGGTAAAACGCCCTACTACAATGATGTCGGCAGCGTTAAAGAGAAGCTGAAGGATCCCCGAAAGCATCAGCGGGATGGAAAATAGCAGAATCTTGCCGAGAAGCGGACCGCTGCACATATCAATCTCATATGACTTTTTCATAATAACATAACCTCCATTTGCTGTTATGTACCCTCAAATGTACAAATTAACATTACTTTAACACAGCCGGAAATATTTTACAAGTTCCCTTTTAAACGCTTTTTCAACGTATTTTTACCGGGCAGAAATACAGGAATTTCACTTGACATTTCCTATAAAATTACCTACACTGGTTCATAAACTGTGTCTTTCGGAAAAAATGCAAAAGTTCCGAACGTACACCTTATCATTCAGGAGGAAAATGATCATGTCATTAACAGAACTATTTATCATTGCCGTCGGACTTTCCATGGACGCCTTTGCCGTGGCGGTCTGTAAGGGACTTGCCATGGGGAAAATGAGCTGGAAAAACGCGGGGATCGTAGGCCTATATTTCGGAGGATTTCAGGGGGCCATGCCTCTGATCGGATACATCCTTGGCTCCCGGTTCAGCGGCACCATAGAATCCTATGACCACTGGATCGCATTTGTGCTTCTTGCCCTCATAGGAGGCAATATGATCAAGGAAGCATTTGACAGCAGCGAAGAGACGGCAGATCCTTCTCTTGATGTAAAAACCATGACGCTCATGGCCGTTGCCACCAGCATCGACGCCCTGGCAATCGGTGTCACCTTTGCCTTTCTTCAAGTAGACATCGTACCCGCTGTCTCCTTTATCGGTATCGTTACCTTCTGCCTGTCCGCAGCGGGCGTTAAGATTGGAAATGTATTCGGCTGCCGTTACCAGAAGAAGGCGGAATTTGCGGGGGGCCTGATCCTGGTGCTCATGGGGTTTAAGATTTTGCTGGAGCATCTGGGTGTTTTGGGCTGACAGCCGTCAGCCTGTGCGCGAGACGTACATACAAAAAGAGGCATCCGGCCAGTATCCGGGGAAGTTCATTTCCCGGTGTCCGGCCAGCTGCCTCTTTTATATTGCTTTTCCCATCGTCCTATGGCGCTTACACTCTCATACCGCTTCCGTCCAGCTGAAAGCCGTCTATAGTGCAGTTGGTCATCATCACTCCGTTATCCGGATTCAGATAATACCAGGCGCCCTTATACTCCTGCCAGCCGGTTTTCATATAGCCATCCATCCCAAAGAGATACCATCGGTCGTTAATCATGGCCCAGGAGGTAAGATACGCATCCTGATAAAGATAGCGCCAGCCCTTTTTATCCTGTTCCCAGCTGCCCAGGTGGATATTCCTGTAGGAAGGCATCTCCCCCTCCGGCAGAAGGGAAAAGTAGTAGGAACTGCGCTCGTCTCCTCTGGCAAATTCAATCACATAGCATCGCTCCTGGGAATCATAGAGCCTCTCTTCACTTTCCTTCGCCATGGTTTCAGGGCGGACTACCGGATAGTGCTCTCCCTCTTTTAAGCCGTAGACCCGGCATTCCAGGCTTTTTTGAGTATCTCCCTCATAGGTGATCAGGTAATAATTTAAAATAACATCGTCCAGATTGACTCCATTTTCATCCTTTGTAATGGTAAATGTGTCCTTTTCAGAAATCCTGTTTCCCATCACATAGGACGTATAACCGTCATAAACAGCCGTCTGACGGCTGTTTACATCCAGGTGAAGAGACACCGGAACCGGCGTTTTGTCTGCTGATCCGGCCTGGGCGCTAAAGGCGCCCGCGATGGTCAACAGGACGGCGGCAGCCAGCGCCTTCATGCAGCGTCGTATTCCCGTCTTTTTCATCCGGCCACCTCCTTTTTCTTTGCTCCGTCTTTCTTTTACGGGCATGATCACTTTACGATCACTTTCTTAAAATTCTTCTTACCCCTCTTTACCACAATTCCATCTCCGGCAAACAGTTCCTTTTCAAAGGCTGCATGGATGTCCTTTACGGTTTCCCCGTTTACGGATACGCCGCCCTGCTCTACGTTTCTTCTGGCTTCAGAGCGGGAGGATGCAAGGCCGGACTTTGTAAGAACCGTCAGGATGTCAATGGTATTTTCTCTGAAATCCTCTTTGGTAAGCTCGCTGGTAGGCATATTTACTGTGCTGCCGCCGGCAGAGAATAAAGCCCTTGCGCCTTCCTGAGCCTTGGCTGCCTCTTCCTCGCCGTGCACCAGCTTGGTCAGTTCAAAGGCCAGGATCTCCTTTGCCTGATTTAACTGGCTGCCTTCCCACTTATCCATCTCGTCGATCTGCTCTAAGGGAAGGAAAGTCAGCATCCGCAGGCACTTAAGAACATCGGCATCCGCTATATTTCTCCAATACTGGTAGAAATCGAAGGGAGAAGTCTTGTTTGGATCAAGCCATACTGCGCCGGACTGCGTCTTTCCCATCTTCTTGCCCTCGGAATTTAACAGCAGGGTGATGGTCATGGCATGGGCGTCCTTGCCAAGCTTGCGGCGGATCAGTTCCGTACCGCCTAACATATTGCTCCACTGGTCGTCGCCGCCAAACTGCATATTACAGCCGTAGCGTTTAAACAGCTCGTAGAAGTCGTAGCTCTGCATAAGCATATAGTTAAATTCCAGGAAGCTTAAGCCCTTTTCCATTCTCTGCTTATAGCACTCAGCCCTCAGCATATTGTTGACGGAAAAATGCGGGCCGACCTCGCGGAGAAATTCGATGTAGTTTAAGTCCATCAGCCACTCGGCGTTGTTGACCATCATGGCCTTTCCCTCGGAAAAGTCGATAAAACGGCTCATCTGCTGCCTGAAACAGTCGCAGTTGTGCTGGATGATCTCAGGAGTCATCATGGTTCTCATATCACTGCGGCCGGAAGGATCTCCTACCATACCGGTGCCGCCGCCGATGAGGGCAATGGGCTTATTGCCCGCCATCTGGAGACGTTTCATAAGGCAAAGGGCCATAAAATGGCCTACATGAAGGCTGTCTGCAGTAGGATCAAAACCGATGTAGAATACGGCTTTGCCTTCGTTTACCATTTTTTTGATTTCTTCTTCGTTTGTCACCTGGGCGATGAGGCCTCTGGCAATCAGTTCTTCATAGATCTGCATTGTTGTACTCTCCTTTGCTATTCCTATTTTACCATATTTCTACTTTCATGCAAGGGCTTGATTTCTTACAGTTTTCAGCGGTTTTGCCAAGTTTTGCGAAAAAAAACTCCGTCCTCTCTTTCAAAAGGACGGAGCATAAAGCCCGTGTTACCACCTGATGTTCACAGACAGCTCGCGCCGCCTGCCTCTTCGAGTACGGACCATAACGAAACCGCTTGAAAATCCCATATGGCAGATACTCTAGCACGATAACGTGTGCAGGATCCGTCGCAGCCTACCAGGCTCTCAAAATACCGTAAATGGTTTCCAGGCCGTTTGGTGCGAAGCTCGGAGATGTATTCGTAACCTGCTTTCCATGCGCCTCTCATCTGCCGGCTGCTTTCTGTATGCTTTTGCAGGATATTACTTCTTCTCGTCATAGCCAATTCATGAAATTACCACCATTATAGGCAGACATCCCTGATTTGTCAAGCCTTGACATCAGGGATTTGCAGTAACTGTTCAGCCACGCGGCAATTTATGCGGAAATATGTGCTGCAAACTGGCTTGAATAAGCATATCTCTGTGCAAATTGTCATATGGCTGAATAGTTCCGTTTTGTACTTTACGAATCAAATTTTGTATATTATAATGTTGCATTATCAGCTTTATAGCTTTACTGCAATGAATGCAGCTGTTCAGGGCGGCGTGAAAACATCCAAAAAATGCTCCATCCTGAATCGTTACCCGCTGAACAGCACACAAATCGGGAGGATTTAAAGATATGGGATTTACACTTGTAAATGAGCTGCCTACTCCGGCTGAGATTCTGGAGCAGTTCCCTCTTGCGGATCATCTGGCAGCGCTGAAAAAGGAACGAGATGAAGAGATCGCGAAGGTTATTACAGGCCAGAGCAATAAATTTCTGGTAATCATCGGCCCCTGCTCCGCAGACAACGAGGATGCTGTATGCGATTATGCCAACCGCCTGGCTAAAGTCCAGGAGGCTACCAAAGACAAGCTGATCGTGATCCCCAGAGTTTACACAAACAAACCAAGGACCACAGGGGAAGGCTATATGGGAATGCTGCACCAGCCGGATCCTGAGAAAAAGCCGGATATGCTTCAGGGGATCCTTGCAATCCGCCATATGCATATGCGGGTTCTCCGCGAAACCGGTATGTCCACGGCTGATGAGATGCTTTATCCGGACAATCTGCAGTATCTGTCCGATATCATGTCCTATATTGCCGTAGGCGCCCGTTCCGTGGAAAACCAGTACCACCGTCTGGTGGCAAGCGGCTGCGACGTGCCGGTAGGTATGAAGAACCCCACCAGCGGAGACATGACTGTTATGTTAAACTCGGTCGTTGCTGCCCAGCTCCCCCACGACTTTATCTTCCGTGGCGATGAGGTAAGCTGCCCCGGCAATCCGCTGACCCACGTAATCCTTCGGGGCGCAGTGAACAAACGAGGCCAGTGCAGCCCCAACTACCATTACGAGGATCTTAAGCTTCTCTGCGATCTCTACGCACAGAGAGATCTTAAGAATCCAGCCTGCATCGTAGATACCAACCACTCCAATTCCAACAAGCAGTACGCCGAACAGGTGCGTATTGCCAAGGAAATCCTGCACAGCCGCCGATGTTCCGGCCCCCCCCCCCCCGCCGCTACTCTGATGACGTCCGTCGTCTGGTAAAGGGACTTATGATCGAAAGCTACATCGAACCCGGCAGCCGCAGGATCGGCGAACACTGCTACGGCCAGTCCATCACGGATCCCTGTCTGGGCTGGGAAGAAAGCGAACGGCTGATGTACGAGATCGCGGATATGATCGAATAAGAGATCCATTATTTAAAAGAGACGTTTCCCGGCTGAAGCATCAGCCGGGAAACGTCTCTTCAGACTGTAGACAAAGTTGGTGCTGGGATTGTTTCCAGCACCACTTTTCTACAT
>OBWG01000788.1_pt1 | contig 17949 bp, 15 predicted proteins | sample 1495221 | NCBI WGS metagenome assembly OBWG01 (sample SAMEA2580053, study PRJEB22360) | human gut metagenome | reverse complement strand
GTATTTCTATTTCCTTATCTTGTGTATGTATTTAGAAATATGCTAACAATAAAAGTCCTATGATATTAAGTTGTAACGAATATGTTGCAGCTTTCATAGGGCTTATGTGTGGTAGTAAAAGGAGAGATTCTATGAATCCAAGAGTCATAGCAACCATAGGGGCCCTATTAATAGGGACTGCCGTCATAAGTGGTTGCGGATCAGAAAAGCCACCTGAGGATACAAGCCTCAAGGTGCGCACCATCACCATCGGTGAAGAATCAGGCACTACCAGTGCTGGTTATGCAGGCACCATCCACAATAAGACGGAAACTAAACTAGCCTTTCAAATTGGAGGCCGCGTTATCAACAAATTTGTTAATGTTGGTGATGTAGTAGAAGCAGGCCAAGTAATTGCTCAAATCAATGGTTCAGATACATCAGCTCAAGTACAAAATGCTGAGGGTGCTGTAAAAGCAGCTCAATCGGCCTATGAATTAGCAGAAACCAATGCGAAACGATATCGCGAGCTCTATGCTCAACAAGCGATTAGTAAGTTGCAATTAGATCAAGCAGAAAACCAATTGAATGCCACATCTGCTCAATTACAACAAGCACAGGCCAGCCTCAACTTGAGTAGCAATCAAAATAGCTATACTAATTTGACGGCTCCTGATACGGGCATTATTACAGCTCTTAATCTTGAATCAGGCCAAGTGGTCGCAGCAGGTCAAAGCATTGGTACCTTAGCGGCTGGTCACGATCCAGAAGCAGTTATCGCTTTACCGGAACAAGAATTGAGTAAAATTCACGTAGGTAGCCCTGCTACTATTACCTTCTGGGCGTTGCCAGATGTAAAGGTGCAAGGCGTTGTACGTGAGATTTCACCAATTCCGGATCCTGTGGCGAGAACGTATACCGTAAAAATCGCCTTACAAAATGCACCTAGTGAAGTACAACTAGGTATGACTGTTAACGTAAATCTAACTACAATAGATACTAGCAATATCACCATTCCGTTGACGGCTCTCGTAAAAGACTCGAACGGCAATAATGCAGTCTATATCATCCGCGACAAAAAGGCTCATCTCGTATCTATTAAAACAGGCGATTTTGGTCAAAACTCAGTTATCGTCACATCTGGCTTAGCTAAAGGCGACATTGTTATCACCGCAGGTACCCAACAGTTACAAGAAGGGACGGCGGTTAGTCAATGAAACAATTTAACTTAGCCGAATGGGCTCTCAAACACAAGTCCATTATCTACTACTTCATGGCTGTGCTCCTCACCTTTGGTATCTTCTCGTACTCTCAAATGGGACGTATGGAAGACCCGGACTTTACGATGCGCACCATGGTGGTCGGCGTTGCTTGGCCAGGGGCTTCCCCACAAGAAATGTCGGACCAGGTAACGGACAAACTAGAAGAGAAACTGCGCGATCTACCTGGCGTGGATTATACAAAATCTTTCACAGATGGCAGCAAATCGGTAATTTATATTAATCTGAAAGAAGATTTGCCATCTGATAAAATTCGTCCCGCTTGGGAAGAAGCGCGGAATATGATCAACGACGAATGGAAATCACTTCCGCAAGGCGTTCAAGGCCCTACCATCAACGATCGATTCGACGATGTATACGGCATCATTTACGCCATCAGTGGTGATGAATATTCGTACGAAGAAAAGCGGCAACAAGCAGAAGACTTGAAACGTCAGCTTTTATCAGTTCCTAATGTTAAGAAAATCAGCCTCATTGGGGTTCAACAACAAACCCTTAATGTAACGATCAACAAGGATAAGCTAGCATCTTATCAAGTCAGCACGCAACAGCTATTAACGGCTATCAAACAGCAAAGTATGATGGTTCCAGCTGGTATGATTACGACAGATACAAACAATGTATATCTCCGCGTTAATGGCCTATTCGATAGCCCTCAAGCAGTACAAGATATGCCTATCCGCATCAATAATCAAACGTTGCGACTCGGCGACATGGCTGATGTAACTATGACCTATCAAGACCCTAGCAATCCACAGTTCTACTTTGAAGGTAAGCCAGCTATTGGCATTGCCATCTCTATGGATGCAGGGGGCAATAATATCGAATTTGGTGAAGCGATCGATAAAAAACTGGCGGAATTAAAGAAAACCATTCCTGCAGGCCTCGAACTCAGTCAAGTATCGAATCAGCCTCACATTGTTAAAGAATCCATTGGTGATTTCTCTCAATCCTTATTTGAAGCTATCGCCATCGTATTGCTCGTAAGCTTTGCATCCCTTGGCTTGCGAACAGGTGTTGTAGTAGCCCTCACCATTCCAGTCGTTGTATCTACGACGTTCATCTTGATGTATGAAAACGGTATTTACTTACACAAGGTTAGCCTAGGTGCCCTCATCTTAGCACTGGGCCTACTCGTAGACGACGCCATTATCGTTGTAGAAATGATGAGCGTTAAACTCGAAGAAGGTTGGGGACACTTTAAAGCGGCCACCTTTGCTTATCAATCTACGGCGTTCCCTATGCTATCTGGTACGCTCATTACCTGTGCCGGCTTCTTGCCATTAGCACTAGCAGAAGGAATGGTAGCAGAATTTACAAAATCTCTATCCATCGTTGTATTTATGGCGCTCATCCTATCATGGTTTGCTTCAGTTCTCGTCAGCCCTGTTCTCGGTTATAAAATCATCGAAAATAAAGAACCAAAACCTGAATCAGAATGGACTAAACGAGACCATATCATGCACAAACTAAGCGTGACCTTCTATGAAAAGTTTGAAAAGCTTTTACATTGGGCACTAGGTCACCACAAAGCAGTATTACTAGCCACTTTAATCATATTCGTACTATCTCTACTTTCACTACCATTGATCAAACAGGAATTCTTCCCATCATCAACGCGTAATGAAATTATCGTGTCCATGCAGTTCCCTCAAAGCTCATCCATTGAGTACACCGCTAACCAAGCAAAGATCATCGATGAACATTTGCAAGGGGACGAACGCATTGCAACGTTCTCATCCAATATTGGACAAGGTTCACCTCGTTTTGTCCTCACCTTGGAACCTGAATTGCAACGAAACAATTTCTTACAATATGTAATCGTTACAAAATCCTTAGAGGACCGAGATAACCTATATAATGAATTAACGTCTTACTTAAATACAGAATTCCCATCAGCTCTTGTAAATGCTCAGTTTGTACAAATCGGGCCTCCATCTAAGTATCCTGTTATGCTCCGCGTAGCAGGTCCTGATCAAAAGGTGGTAAAAGACATTGCAAACCAAGTAAAAGCTAAAATGCAAGGCGACAAGGATTTACAGAATATAGCCTTTGACTGGCCAGATACAGAACCAGTAGCCAATATTCACATCGATCCAAACAAGGCGCGCCTACTAGGTATCGATAGCTACGCTGTATCCTTGCACTTACAAAGTCTATTATCTGGTACAAAATCTGGTGAATATTACGAAGGCAATCAAACTATACCTGTTACCTTCCGTTTAGGCGGCAATGAACAGCACAATTTAAGTGCCCTTTCGTCCTTACCGATTCAAACAGGCAACGGTTCCTACGTACCACTTAACCAAATTGCAACCATTACCATGACGCAAGAGGATGGTATTATTTGGCACCGTAACATGATGCCTACCATCAGTGTGTATGCTAATGTAAAACCTGGCGTCTTAGGCAATGCGAAAACGAAAGAGGTTTATAAATCCTTACAAGACATTCGCGATTCCTTGCCTACAGGCTATACCATTGAGCTAGACGGTGCTGCTGAAAAGAGCGTAACAGCGGTTCAAAGATTATTAAAACCAATGCCGATTATGCTCTTTGTGATCATGACAATCCTCATGTTCCAATTGAAGCGTATCGCCCTCATGATAATGGCTTTACTCACAGCCCCACTAGGCCTCATCGGTGTCGTATTAGCACTGAATATTACGAGAACGCCGTTAGGCTTTATGGCAATTCTAGGTATTATCGCCCTATCGGGTATGATCATTCGTAACTCCATTATCTTGTTAGACCAAATCGAAATCCACAAGGCAGAAGGCCAAAAACCTCGTGAAGCAATTATCAACTCCGCTACACTTCGTTTCCGCCCTATCATGCTCACCGCTCTCGCAGCGATTTTAGGCATGATTCCTCTCATGGGATCTGTATTCTGGAGCCCACTAGCTATCGCCTTTAGCGGCGGCCTACTAGTGGCAACAGTGCTAACACTTATCGTACTACCAGTCATGTACGCAAGCTGGTACAAGATTAAATAATTACAAATATACATACATTTGTAAAATCTAATATGTACTAGGAACTTTATTTCCTTAGTAAAAATCCCCTAATCTTTGTAAAAGCTATATCGCTTATACATTGATTAGGGGATTTCTTTTATTACCTATTAAACTACTACAGCTGTACCATTACATGTAATCATGAGCATGCCGTTTTGTGCACCTACAGTACTATATTGGAAGGATACACCAATAATAGCATTAGCACCCAATTTAGAAGCGCGTTGAGACATTTCATCGAGAGCTGCTTGGCGGGCACTCATCAAAGAATCTTCATAGCTGCCACTACGGCCACCAACGATGTCACGAATACCAGACATGAAGTCTTTAACAAAGTTACGACCTTCTACTACTTCACCAAATACAATACCTTTGTACTCTTGTACAGGTTTGTTTTCAATATGAAAAGTTGTTGTAATAATCATAATTCTCTCCTCGTTATCTATCAAAGTCGCGGTCTAGGTTAACTTCTTTCAACGGCACAACTTTAGTTTTGTTGATATATTTGTAACCTAGGTAAACTGCGAAGAAGATTGGCAAGCCAATGTACGCAACGGATACGCCGTACCAGTCGATTGTATCGCCTGTGAAAGCGGAGTAGTTTTGACCAGCGATGATGATGACGCAAAGAATGAACGCCAAGATTGGACCTACTGGGAATAACCATGCTTTGTAAGGCAATTCGCTAAGATTTCTGCCTTGTGCAATGAAGGCACGACGGAAACGATAGTGAGATACTGCGATACCAACCCATGCGATGAAGCCGCAAAGACCGGAGATATTAACAATCCAAGTATACGCAGTACCTTCGCCGATGAAGCTTGTAAGGAATGCAAATAAACCAATTGCTGTAGTTAAAATTAACGCTGGCACTGGTACGCCACGGCTATTAAGCTTAGCAAAGATTTGAGGTGCTTGACCTTCTTTAGCGAGTGCGTACAGCATACGCGTAGAAGAATATAGACCAGAGTTACCAGCACTGAGTACTGCCGTTAAAATGATAGCATTGATGAAGTTAGCAGCAAAGGCAAAACCAAAGCGGTCAAATACGAGTGTAAATGGAGAAATAGAAACGTTTTCCACACTAGCATTCAAAAGATTTGGATCAGTATACGGAATCAAGAAACCGATAACTGTGAAAGCACCGATATAGAACAATAGAATACGCCAGAAAATAGAGTTAATCGCTTTTGGCACGTTCTTTTCAGGGTCTTCTGCTTCACCAGCTGCTACGCCAATAAGCTCAGTACCTTGGAAGGAGAAACCAGCTACCATGAAGATAGCGAGGATGGATTCCCAGCCACCTACGAATGGCGCTTCCCCTATTGTCCAGTTCGTAAAGCCTGGAGATGTGTCACCAATGCCAAAAATGAGCATGGATCCACAGAATAGGAATACGAATACAGTAATAACCTTGATGCTAGAGAACACATATTCACTTTCACCAAAGGAACGAGTCGATAAATAGTTCAAGCCGAATAGAATGAGCAAGAACAGAGCAGACCATACGATGGCAGGCACATCAGGGAACCAATATTTCATGATGAGCGCCCCTGCTAATACTTCAGCAGCCAAGGTAATAGCCCAGTTAAACCAGTAGTTCCAACCTAAGGCAAAACCAAAGGCAGGGTCTACATAGCGTTTTGCATAAGTCCCGAAGGAACCTGGAATCGGTAAGTAAGTAGCCATTTCCCCAAGAGAAGTCATGAGGAAGTAAACCATGAGGCCAATGAGGCCGTAAGCTACAAGAGCACCACCAGGGCCTGCAGTACTTACTACTTCACCACCGGCAACGAATAAGCCAGTACCGATAGCACCGCCAAGAGCGATCATATTCATATGACGCGCTTTCAGGGTACGTTTTAGATGTTGATCTTTATTAGACGTAAACTCTACGTTATTATTTTGATTATCAGCCATGGTGCACCTCTTACAAATCTAGATTACGCACGTATTTTGCGTTATCTTCAATAAATTTACGACGAGGCTCTACCTTATCACCCATGAGAACTGTAAAGATTTTGTCGGCTTCGATAGAATCTTCTAAGCTAACTTGTAGAATCGTACGATTATCAGGGTTCATTGTAGTTTCCCATAATTGTTCAGGGTTCATTTCACCTAAACCTTTGTAACGTTGGATTGTAGTACCATCTCGGCCTACTTCATCAAGTTTAGCAGTCAACTCTGCATCAGAGTATACATACCAGTGAGATTTACCCTTCTTGATTTGATACAAAGGTGGTTGAGCAATATAGATATGACCTTCCTCTACCAATGGTTTCATATAGCGGTAGAAGAATGTTAATAACAAGGTACGGATATGAGCACCGTCAACATCCGCATCAGTCATGATGATAATCTTGTTATAACGGGATTTAGTAATATCGAATTCTTCCCCAATGCCAGTACCGAAAGCGGTAATCATGGAGCGAATTTCGTTATTCGCCAAAATCTTATCTAGACGTGCTTTTTCTACGTTAAGGATTTTACCGCGCAACGGCAAAATCGCTTGATAACGACGATCGCGACCTTGTTTTGCAGAACCGCCCGCAGAATCACCTTCGACTAGATAAATTTCAATCATAGATGTATCTTTTTCGGAGCAGTCCGCCAATTTACCAGGAAGGCTAGATACTTCCAACGCATTTTTACGGCGTGTTAAGTCGCGGGCTTTACGAGCGGCCTCACGAGCACGACTTGCCATCGTTGCTTTTTCAATAATCTTCTTCGCATCTTGGGGATGTTCTTCGAAGAATGTTTTAAGACCTTCTGTAACGATAACATCTGTAATACCTTTAACTTCGCTATTGCCAAGTTTAGTTTTTGTTTGGCCTTCAAATTGAGGTTCCAATACTTTTACAGATACGACAGCTGTCAAGCCTTCACGTACGTCTTCACCGGAAAGATTGGACTCATTTTCCTTGATCAAACCAGATTTACGGCCATAATCATTGAGGGTGCGAGTCAAAGCAGCACGAAAACCAGATAGATGTGTACCACCATCAATAGTATTGATGTTATTTACAAAGGACAACAAGTTTTCGCTATAGCTATCGTTATATTGCAATGCCACATCTACCACAACGTCATCTTTTGTATTTTCAATGTTGATAACAGTTGGATTAATTGCTTCTTTATTTTCGTTCAAGAAGGTAATGAAAGAAACCAAACCACCTTCATAGTGGAAACTTTCAACACGAGGTTCCTCTAGGCGCAAATCGCTCAATGTAATACGAAGGCCTTTGTTAAGAAATGCCAATTCTTGTAAACGCATTTTCAATGTATCAAAGCTGAATACGGTAGTTTCAAAGATTTCTGCATCTGGCTTGAAAATAACTGTAGTACCAGTTCCTGAAGCTTTGCCGATTTCGTGCAACTCGGAAGTTTTATGACCACGAGCAAAGGAAATCTCTTGAACAATGCCATTTTGAGATACTTGAACCTTAGTCCATTCACTCAACGCATTAACTACGGAAATACCTACGCCATGAAGACCACCAGATACCTTGTAGCCACCACCGCCGAATTTACCACCGGCATGCAATTTCGTTAATACTAGCTCTACCGCAGACATACCAGATTCATGCATCCCTGTTGGAATACCACGACCATCATCGACAACAGTAACACTGTTATCTGGATTGATGGATACTTCGATATGTGTAGCGTAACCAGCAAGCGCTTCGTCTACAGAGTTATCTACAACTTCGTATACGAGGTGATGCAAACCGCGCGCAGATGTACTACCAATATACATCCCTGGGCGTTTACGCACCGCGTCTAGACCCTCAAGAACCTGAATATTCTGAGCGCCATAATTTTGTTCAGGCATGAAACAAACTCCTCCTAACAATCTATCATACTGCACTTGATTGAAATAAAGTAACAAAACATGTACAGGATTAAACTTTATCTCTTTATTATACTATAAAACTCGTCAATCCGTCTCATTAAAGTCTTAATACTGATACCAGATCCATACACACAAGCATCAGTGACCACATATGTCTTGATTTGCTCCTCTGGCACCATGGCGATATATTCTAGCGTTTCATAGTGATGAATAGGACTTTTATGGGACTTTCCGCCCTTGGCATGCACCATCGTAATAATGGATTCTATGGGCACGGAAATGGTATCTCCAATATGAACGTACATAAGAATGCCCCCTCTACTTATCTAATGTCCCATTAAGGGCATCGATTTTGCGCTGTTCCTCTTCAGCGAGGAACTTTGATCGATATTTATTACACAAATTGATAACATGCTGATCCGTTAGCTCATCAGGCTTCTTATGGGTGATGAGCATGGCCACCATAAACATATGACGGCGATTGATGGATCCTTTATAAATCTTATCCAGGTAAAAGTATATGGATTCTCGCATCGATTCTGCAAAGTCTGGGAAAGTACACTGTATAAATTGCTGACAGTCGCTGTATTTAAAGTACGGATACTTTCGAATGACAGCCTTAATTTCCTTGATATGAGCCCTGTGCAATTCATATTCACAAGTCGGACAGATTTCTTTTTTAGATTCCATGTGCATGCCACATCGCTTACAACGATGATACCCATGCTGCTCTAAATATATTTCACGCTTTCGAGCCGTAATTTGTACTTTTCTGAAAGCAGCTCGTAATTCTTCGTTATCCGTTTGTTCTAAGGATTTATCGATGGCGTCTACATCTTCTTTTGAAAGCACGATATTAGCAAAATTAATACGTTTTGTAATAATCTGTTCATCAGGAATCGTGAGAGACGTATTAATTTCTACTTTCACATAGCTCTGACGTTTCATGATGAATCGAATATCGGTGATTACCTCTTGGCGATAATACTTGTTGATAGCCTCGATGATACGTCGTTTTTGCATCTGTAATTCCTGCATCCACATGGAATTATCTGCACTGATAACCATGTCTGGAGGCTTGATAGACACAATTTTCGTATGATCGGCGATAACATCGCCTACTACATCACGCCACTTGTGAACGAGGGTATTCAATTTATATTGTTCCAGTAAATTCAGTTCTGCTAAGGCCTTTGGTAAACAAAGATCAAGGCTGTCCATACTGAATATTTCCCCCTTCACAAGAAATAAATTGAACGGATTTCAAATCTTTAAAATCGTGAATATCTGTAGTGGTAATAAATGTTTGAATCCGTTTATGAATAAACTGCAATAAATTCGCTCGTCTCGACTCATCAAGTTCGCTCAATACATCATCTAGTAGCAGAACTGGATATTCCCCAACCTCGGACTTAATAAACTCAAGCTCACTCAGCTTTAAGGATAGTACAGCTGTTCGTTGCTGCCCTTGGGATCCAAATTTCTTTAAATCCATCGCATCAGAGAAAAATCTAAGATCATCGCGATGAGGACCTACGCTAGTGGTCATCCGATGACGATCCTGCGGCAACGCTGCTTTAATGCGCTCGTAAAAGCCTTCCTTTGTATATTCTAAGGATCCGTTGTCCATGTAAGGCTGTTCATAACCGATGGTTAAATTCTCGAGACCACCCGTCAATTTACGATTCATCAAATCTATAAGAAGGTTAATTTTCTTCAAGCTCTCTAACCGTTTCTTTACGATAAAGCTCGCCATATCTGCTAGCTGTAAATCCCATTCTTCAAGAGGAATGTTTTGCTTTCCTCTATATTCCTTAAGGACTGCATTTCGTTGCTGTAATAACCGATTGTACTGCATCAACTGATGATAGTAGGTAGCACTCGTCTGAGAGATTTCCATATCGAGAAAACGTCTACGTCCTGACGGCGTTCCTTTGATGAGCTGTAAATCTTCTGGACAGAAGATAACTGTATTTAATGTACCAATCAGTTCCTTTTGCGATATTTTTGTATCGTTTAACCGGATATCCTTGGCCCCTTGGCGGAATAACTTAATATTTACCTTTTGAGGTGTATCCTTTTTCTCAAACTTAACGACAATGCCTGCTTCCTCAGCATTGAACATGAGCATATCCGATGTATCGTTTGTACGATGGCTTTTACCAATGGTACCTACATAGATGGATTCGAGAATATTCGTCTTACCAGCCCCATTGGTGCCGTGCAAAACGATAATCTCCGGATTGAACTGAATCTGTACATCCTTATAATTACGAAACTGGAATAATTGCAGTGAGTCAATTCTCACCGATTATGCCTCCTCTTGTGTAATTATGAGGTCTACATCGAGACCTTCACAAGAAATTACATCACCAACGCGGCATTTCTTGCGTTTTTCCGTTACGACCTGACCATTCAAGGTAAGGATGCCTTCATCGATGAAAGATTTAATTTGACCACCTGTTTCAATGATGCCTTCTAACTTCAACAACTGATCAATTTGAATGTACTCCGTATGAATGGGTACCTGCTGTTGCTCTTTCATAACGTTCTCCTAAAGTAGACAATTAACATAAGCATATATATCATACTGAGTCCAGGTCGCTCGCTGGGCATTTTTCTTCGAAAAATTGCACGCTCCGACCAAAGTGATGTGTGTCTCCCATCGTCGCTACCGCTCCTCTGTTAGCTCACACCCTACTTTAAGCATTTGTGCGAACTGGTGTTACTACGTATGTATAGTTTGGATTATTGTCTTGGCGAATGACAACAGGACCATTTTGTTTTAAGAACAAGTGGATATTGTCACCTGTGCTGTGACGCAAGATGTCAGAGATGTAGCGACCATTGAAGGAGATTGTGAAAGGTGTGCCTTTAAATTCAACAGCTACGTCTTCTTTTGCCATACCGATTTCAGTATTTTGAGTAGACAATGTTACATTACTTTCAGCCCAATCATAACGAATTACGTTATAGCTGATGTCTTTAGCTAATAAGGATACGCGGTCAACAGCACCAGCGAATTCGCGGCGGTCAATAACAGCGCTAGAGTCGAATTGGGAAGGAATTACCTTTTCATATTCTGGGTATGTGCCTTCGATCAAGCGAGAAATGATGTAAATCGATTCAAAGTTGAATACGATCTGTGTGCGGTTCCAAATGATGTTGATCATCGCTGGATTATCTGTTGGTAACAAACGAGATACTTCAGCTAACGTTTTTGTAGGAATGATAGCGCGCATTGGTGTAGTTGCTGGTTCATCGATAGTAATTTTCTTAACAGCCATGCGGTGTGTATCAGTAGCAACCATTGTTACTTCGTTTTCTTTAATTTCAAGAAGAGCACCAGTAAATACAGGACGATCTTCATCTGTTGCAGCTGCATAGTTTGTTAAATCGATGAGTTCTTTCATAGCAAAACTATCGATGTTAACATGATCTTGGTCGTGAATTTGTTCAACTAAAGAGAAATCATCTGGATGCAATGTTACTAAGTTAAATTCGGAAGAGCCGGATGTGATTGTTAAAGAATTGCCATCTTCTGGTTTGTAAAGTTCGATGGTATCGCCAGGCAATTTGCGGATTAACTCTTGGAAATAACGGGAACCAACTACTAATGTGCCAGGTTCTTTAATGTCGCCATCGATGGTTAAACGAATACCGAGTTCAAAGTCGTTACCTTGCAATTCTACTTGGCCATTTTTTGTAGTCATGTAGATAGCGCCTGGTAAGTTGGAACTTGTTTTATTTTGAGATACCTTTTGCAATACGTTGATTGCTTTTTGGAGATTTGCTTTTGGGAATGTAATATGCATATGTTACTCCTTTATGATTTGTCTGTTTGTTTGTAATATTCTATGTTTGCTACCGTAGATGCTCTATAGATATTCTGCGATAGATCTGTTTCTACTGTTTTTTTGATTGTTTGTTAGTTTTAGTAGTAGTAATAGTAGGGGCCTGTTCATATGTGTAAAAGTGAATTGGGGCCACTAGCTGTATGATTTTTGGGGTGTGTATAACTATGTTGATAGTTTGTACCTACTTATCCACATACTCACAGGTAAGTGCGAGTTTTTGGATATCCACAAAGTTATGCACTATATATCCACAGAGTTATCCACAGGTTGTTAATTTCTGTTTAATTTCTGATACTATGCGTTTTGTTTCTTCGTTTTTTTCAATTTCCTTCGTGATTTTATCGTACGCATGGAGAATTGTTGTATGGTCACGAGAGAAAGCAGCTGCAATTTGCGGATAACTTTCGTTGATCATGTCGCGGCATAAATACATGGCGATTTGCCGTGGGAATGCGAATTGAGCCTTCCTCTTCTTACCGAGCAAGTCTTGCTTTTTAATACTGAAATAAGAACTTACAAAATTCTGGATGCTTTCAATATTAACCATGTTCACTTCTTCTGTGTGAACGAGGCCAGCCAAGGCTTGTTTTGTATATTCTAGGTCGATAGATTCAAGACGTTGATCGATGGATGCGGTGCCGATTAATTTGGTGAAAGCACCTTGCAACACCCGGACGTTTTCGCTAAATTGTAATGCCACGTAGTTGATGGAGTCGTTATCGATGCGGATAACACGGTTCTTTTTATATTCTCGTTCCAGCAAAGATCTAAAGATGGCAATGCGTGTTTCTAAATCTGGATTTTCCATGGTGGCAATATAGCCAGCTTGGAAACGAGAACGGAGACGGTCTTCAAATTGTTCCATATCGTTTGGCATCGTATCAGAGGTGAGGACGATTTGCTTGTTGTTATTTAATAACTCATTGAACGTATTAAATAGCTCAGTTTTCGTACTTTCACGACTTTCAAGGAACTGAATATCGTCAATCATGAGTACGTCGATGTTGCGGAATGTGTTGCGGAATAATTTACCTTGGTTACGTTGCAATGTTTCGACGAAAATGTTCATAAAGTTTTCGCTCGTAATGGACATAACCTTCATGTGTGGATGATTTTCCTTGATGGCATTGCCGATAGCGTGCATCAAATGCGTTTTACCTAGACCTGAAGGACCATAGATAAAGAGCGGATTATAGTCACCGCCTGGGAACTCAGCTACATTTTGAGCCGCTCCAAATGGAATGCGGTTCGCGTTACCCGTAACATAATTATCAAAACGGTACGCTGGATTGAGATTAGACAAGGACAAATCTACAGGTACATTATCAGACTGTAATGTAGGTGTTGTAGTTTCAACTGTTTTACTAGGCGCTACCATTGGCTCATCTGGAATATTCACAGGAGCTGGTGTGCGGTCGATATAGACAGGCTCTTGATACACCGGTGTGTAGAACTCATCTTGTTGAGCTTTTTCCTCTACCACAGGCGGTAATGGCATCGGTGGAGCCACTACAGGAGCATCATCGATGAGACTTTCATCAACAAAGGTAGTATCTATACTCTCTTGGTTGAAATCGAATAACACCATATCCCGATGAGAACCGATAACCGTAGTAATAGCATCCTGCAAAGCCTTGCTGATCTGTGGCTGCTGATCGATTAAGTTTTTAACAAATGTTTGCATGACCCCAATGTGGATCGAATGACTGTCGAGAGACATGGGAATCAACGATGACGTAACGCGCAAGTACAACGCGTCAGGCAAATGTTGCATGTTCTTTTTCGCCTCTTGCAATATATGTTCCCATATATTATTCAAATCAAATGATTGCATGACGTGCCTCTTGTGTATAACTATTACGATAAATGTGTATAACTTTAGGAATAATGTGTATAACTATTGTAAAAGCTGTGGAAAATCATATTATTCCTGTGAATAACCTGTGCACAACCTGTGAATAAGTGAAAATAAAATTCTCTTCCAACCAGATAATAACTGACTTTATAGATTACACAGGTTAAAAGAGAAAAAATGTGGATAACCTTAAAAGTTATCCAACAAAAACTTATAAAAATATATACTTTTTCCTAATTTCAGTTATGATTGTACCAAAAAATCACTAGTTTGTCATTTATTCTGTGGATAACTTTTGATTATCTGAAGGAGAAATGTTAATAACTCAGTAACTACCTCATCTTTTGTTCATCAATTACTTTTGGGGGAGGACTGAAAACTACTTTTATCGCTCCATACGACGCGTAAGTCACTCAAAAAGTAGTTTTCAGTCCCCTCCTCCTATAAGATAATTTTTATGATTACAATACACATAGACGAAAAAGTAATTGATGAACATAACAGCATCAACCTTCAGATAATCAAAACTATATGATCAATAAAAATGACAAACTAGTGATTTTTCTAAATGGGAGTGTTGGGAGCAGGAATAGATGTGGATTTTTGACCGAAACGTGTCGTATGGAGGGAGAAAACCACATCTATTCTTCCCCTCTTTCTAACTAGAGATCAAAAGGTAAATTTGTCTTATATAAAATATTAGAATGTGAGTTCTTGTGTTGCAGATAATTGATGTTACGTTTACATCGTGTAGTGGTGTGTAAGTTGACATTAGGGTTTACTTAGGAAGGAATATAGGGTCCTTTTGAGCGACTTTACGCGTCGTATGGAGCGATGAAGGAGCCCTATATTCCTCCCCCTGGAAACGTAATATCATTTCCAATCTCCTTCCCCAGAGATTAAAAGGTAAAATTTGTTAAATCTTAGATCCGTATTCTGAAAGACTTTTAGATTTGATGTAAAAACTGATACTACTTTTTATACTGGTGGTAGGTGTTATAGTAGTCATTAGAATGTGTTGGGAGCAGGAATAGATGTGGATTTTTGACCGACTTACGTGTCGTATGGAGGGAGAAAACCACATCTATTCCTCCCCCTATAAAAGTAGTATCAGTTTTAAGTTCTATCGGATTTAAGTAAAATCTATATAAAAGTCTTTCAGAATAGCCCTAAAATATTGACAAATTTACGTTTTAACTCTATAATTACCCTGTTATGGTATAAGTAAAACAATACAAAATGACGAGGAGGTGTTTTACTAATGAAACGTACTTACCAACCAAATACTCTTTGGAGAAAACGTACCCATGGTTTCCGTGAACGCATGAAAACTATTGGTGGCCGTCTCGTTTTGAAAAGAAGACGTGCAAAAGGCAGAAAACGCTTATCTGCATAATATAATAGCTGTTAGGCAGGAGAAAAAACTTGGCGCTGCTGCCAAGTTTTTCTATTCTTAGGACTTAAGGACAATGCATATGGATTATTGCCTTGATAAAGCAAGACGACTGACGCACAATAATGAATATCGCCTTGTGTATAAGCACGGAAAATACGAAGTAGGTCGTATGTGTGTACTGTATCGTATGCCCGTGGCAAAGCAACCTACGCGCATTGGTTTTGTAACAGGCAAAAAGGTTGGTTGTGCAGTGGAGCGCAACCGAGCTAGACGCCTGATGAAAGAGGTATATCGCCTCAATCAGCACGCCATTCGCGAAGGGTATCATATCGTAATTGTTGGACGTGGCCCTCTGAAAAACGCTACCTACGAAAAAGCGGAAAAGGAGATTTTGTATCTCTTGCGAAAAAGCAAATTATTGGTACAAAATGATAAATAGGACCACAAGTTAGAGGCTTTGGTCCTTTTTGTGTATATGGAGGTTTCCATGAAACGCTGTATAACTATGCTTTTACGACTTTTAATTAGGTTTTATCAGCTCGCCATATCTCCCTTAAAACCTGGATGTTGCCGTTATTATCCGACATGTTCTACATATACTCTGCAGGCCATCGAAAAATATGGTCCTTTGAAAGGTAGCTGGATGGGTTTAAAACGCATTCTTCGCTGTCATCCTTTCCATAAGGGTGGCTACGATCCAGTTCCCTAACCCACGTGGGATTAGGCTGGATGCGTTCTGTGAAAGTTACTTTCACCATCACCATCAAGCACAGTTTTGGAAATACCTGAGCATCTGTATGGATGAAATTTAGACCATACCATAACGATATATAGATGCGCAAAGGACGATTTCGGACTGTATGAAAAAGGAGAAACAATGGACTTTTTAAGTGGTATTTTCCAACCTATCGTTGATTTAATGAGCACATTGGTAACCTATGCGTTCCAATTGACTCAAATGATAGGTTATCCAAGCTACGGTGTGGCTATTATCCTTTTAACAATCGTTATTAAAGCGATTTTGGCACCACTTACTGTTAAGCAAATCAAATCCATGAAGGCTATGCAAGAATTGCAGCCTCGCATGAAACAATTGCAAGATAAATACAAAAACGATCCTGCAAAACTGCAAGCGGAAATGGGTGCATTGTACAAAGAAATGGGCGTTAACCCATTGGCTGGTTGCTTGCCATTGTTGGTACAAATGCCATTCTTGATCGCGATTTACTGGGCTTTGAAAGATTACCCATACGATCCAAACTTTGTACAATTCTTGTGGTTGCCTAGCCTTGGCGATCCAGATCCAATGTATATCTTACCTATTTTGAGTGCATTATCCACATGGGTTATGTCTCGTCAAACTAGTAATGGTGCGACTGGTGCAGCTGCGCAACAACAAAAGATTATGACAATCTTTATGCCTTTATTCATTGGTTACATTTCTTTGAGCTTCCCATCTGGTCTCGTTATCTACTGGGTAGTTTCTAACGTATTCCAATTGATTCAACAGCATTTCATTTACAAAAATTTGAACGCTAAGTAGGAGGCAATTATGGAATTTATCGATGTATCTGCTAAAACCATTGAAGATGCCATTGCTAAAGGTGTAGCTCAATTAGCCGCTGAAGGTCAAGAATTGGTAGAAACTAAAGTCTTAGAACAACCTTCTAGTGGATTTCTAGGCATTGGTCGTAAACCAGCAGTTGTTCGCTTATTCTTCACCGCTTTGGCTAAATCTGCTACTACAGAAGAAGCAACTAACGCGGAAGAACAATCTGTGTCTGTTGCTTCCGAGCCGGTGGCGACAAGCGAAACAGAAGTACAAGATACAGCAGTTGAAACTTCTGAAAGTACTGTAGAAGAAAAACCTTCTAAAAAAGAACTTTCAAAAGAAGATCAACAAGAAATTGCTGAAAAAGGTAAACAATTCCTCGATGATATGTTTACTCAAATGGGCCTCACAGTAGTTATCGAAAAAATGATGACGAAAGATAAAATTACATTCCAAGTACACGGCGAAGAGCTAGGTATTTTGATCGGCAAACATGGTCAAACATTGGATGCTATCCAATACTTAACTAATCTCGTGGCTCACAAGGATGTATCCGGCCACTGCCACATCGTTGTAGATGTGGAAAATTACCGTTCTCGCCGAGAAGAAACATTGGTGAATCTCGCGAAACGCTTGGCTTCTAAGGTAAAACGCAACCGTCAAAAGGTTTCCTTAGAACCAATGAATGCTTTTGAACGTAAAATCATTCACACTGCCCTTCAAGGGGACAAACACATTGTAACGAACAGCGAAGGGGACGAACCGTTCCGTCACGTTGTGATTTCTTACAAAAAATAATATAGTGGTGCAGCTTTTGAGTATCTGAGTTTTCGGTTATTTGGGGGCTGCCCCCTTTATTCTTTAGGTTATGGTGAAAGCTAACCTAAGTTAATCTTCGCGCGGGTAAGATTAGTTTAGTTTAACTTTCACAGGCGAAGACATGAATATTGGATATATCCAAAACATATATTGTAAGCAGTAAATCAAAACGATGAATCTTGATTTCATATGTCTTATGAAATGCATAATAGATTATCGAAATACGGAGATTTTTATGTATATAGATGATACAATAGCGGCCATTGCGACGCCGCCCGGCATCGGCGGGGTTGGTATTATTCGGGTCAGCGGCAAGGATAGTTTTCCTATTGTAAATAGCC
>OBWG01000760.1_pt1 | contig 18689 bp, 18 predicted proteins | sample 1495221 | NCBI WGS metagenome assembly OBWG01 (sample SAMEA2580053, study PRJEB22360) | human gut metagenome | reverse complement strand
CAAAAAGTTCTTTTTTATTCCGTATCCTGGTAAGGTTCCAGATACCTTAAGACCTCATCCAGAAACAGCTCCTGAGGCTGGCCAAACGATTCCTCCCGATATACCAGCAGATACTTAAGATCATAACGCTGGTCCATCTCGATCGGATACAGCGGAGTGCTGAACAACGGATTCGTCATGTCCAGAGAAACCCGCGGAACCAATTGGATACAATTTCGCTTAATCGTATACAGACGGGAAACGCCCACATCCCCCAGACAGGTAATAGACTTGGTATACCCCCGTTTCCTCATCTCACAAAACAGGGACCAGTAGACTAAGTCCTCCGCCCGGACAAAACCGGTGGCGATCTCGTAAGGCATCATATCCTCCAGCGATACCTGGTCCCGCCCATACAGAGGATGCTGTCCGCCCACCCCCACAACCAAATGGGATTTCAGAATATCCCAACTGGTCAGCTGGCTGTACTCCACCTTTGCCCGAACGTATTTTTCATTAAACTGATTGATCTGAAAAATCCCAAGGTCCAGACTGCCGTCGGAAAGTTCACTCAGAATCTGCCTCTGGTTGTTCCCTTTCAGCGCCACAGAAATATCCGGGTAGTGTTCCTTTAAATTAACGGCTGTGTTGCCCAGAATATTCATACAGCAGTATCCGTCCCCGCCGACCGTTACATTCCCCCGAACCTTTCCGGAGATTCTTCCCCGGACATCCTTAATATCATCCATATGTCGGCAGATGATTTTGGCATTTTCCAGAATATACTGACCTTCGGCGGTGATATGGCCCCCCTTAGTCCCCCGCCGCAGCAGCTCCACGCCGAGTTCCGTTTCCAGCGTCTTGATCGATGTGCTGATGGATGACTGTGACGTATATAGCTCCCGGGCTGCCCGGGATATGGATCCATATTTTTCTACCGCAATCAAATATTCCAGTTGTGTCAGCTGCATATAATGCCCCTCCATGATGGACTCTGAGTACTGTCCTGTACTCCATTATATCAAAACCTGCTTCCACTTTACAACCGCAACGTGCCGGAAACTATGATCCAATGAAAAAACGCTTTTCTCAACAACTATCCATCGCATCGTTTCCCAGCCACTCCCACGTACGCCCGGTCCGGCGGTAATCTTTCCCGGTCAGCCTGCTGGCCAAAGTCAGTAACGCCTCAGTAACCGGCACCTCCACACCGCACTTTTCAGCCAGAGAGACCAGCAGCGCCACACCACAGCCGGCATCTTCCGTAATATACCGGTGATTCAGGCCGTCCGGACCCGAAAGATTACGAAAAGCCTCCAGCTCCGGGTGGGTCCCGCGCTCTTTCAGCATGTTCATAAATGGCCGTACCGGCGCAGCATACCATTCCATCTCCAGTGCTTTCAACACTTTGCTTCGCTCCTCCTCCAAAAGTTCCAGACATCGGATATAGGCGTCATTTATACCATCTGTAAAAAGTGCAAAATTTTCTTTTTTCTGCTCGATTCCCCCCAGGTTCAACAGCGTACCGGACAGATGCGTAAGTATATTGGGAGAATTTAAGCAGTTCTCCACCAGATTGGCCCCGGCTGTTAAGGGAAACAGATCCCCAAAACACTCCAGAGCCTTAAGCGTATCCGATGACGGAAACGCTGCCGCCCGCTTCTGCCCCGGAGGCATCGCAGACACATAGCGGCCCGGCTCCAAACGCCGGCAGGCCCAAAGGCACTCAGCCATCTCAGCCAGCAGGCCGTGATTTACCCCTTCCCTTCTGAACACCCGGTGAAATACCACCGTGCCCAGATTACCTGGCATAAGAAGGATATCATGGTCTGCGCGGACCCAGGGCGCCATCCATGCGGCGGTCTCCTCCTGCCGTCCGCTGGACACGCATACCAGAACCCGCCTCGCCTCCATGGCATCTGCAATACTGTAAGTCAAAACCGCGGGGCACAGTCCCGGGATCAGACCGGGACCTTCTGCCGCAATCCCCTTCCGGGCAATGGCTGCAAAGTCTTCCTCACACTGTTCTTTCCTGTCACACAGAATCACGTCATAACCATTTCCAATCAGCCAGGCTGCCGTAACGGCCCCGGCAGCCCCGGCACCCACAACTGCAATTCGTTCCTTCATATCTACACTTCCCTGTGACTTCTGCCGTATTATTGTTTCTGCCGATCTTCAAAACTTGTCAGAGGAAAAATACTGCGCTTCTCAAAAAGGAGCCGGCATAAATCCCGATCACTGCCAACCATTGCATACAGGGCGGTTTTACCGATAATCTCAATAGAATCGTCTATCGTTGCTCCCAGAACGCCCTGGTTATTGGCAATTTTCACATTGCTCAGCGCCAGATCGGAACACTCCAGCGCAACGCCTGTACCCGAAGAAATACGCAGGGCGCAGGCCAATTTTGCCCCGTCACACACTACGCCGAACACATTGGGGATGGTATTCTGCATGGCGGCGGCCACCTGCTCGTAAGTCCCCTTTCTCATGAGAGTGGCGCCGGCCGCAATCCCCAGGGCCGCAGCCACCTCACAGGAACACATCGAAGGCGCTTTGCCTATACGGTGAATAATCGATATGGCGGTCAGATAACTGAGGGCAATACCCCGCAGCAGGTCTGTCTCCTCCAGATTAAAATCTTCGGCTATGCTGACCAGAGGCATAGATGCGGCGATTCCCACATTCCCCTTATTTCCGCAGGTCATAGCCGGGTGACTGACACCAGACATGCGCGCCTCGCATCCGGCAGCCGCATACGCCTTCGCCCTGGTAATATAGTTCTGGTATTGGCTGTGGTATAGCTCGTATCCGATCCCCGCTCCCAGACGACCTTCCAGCGTAGCGTCAGCAAGACGGCGATTATAGGTCACTGCCTCTTTTAAAAATGCCAGTTCCTCTTCCTTTAAGCCGGCGGCCATATCATAGAAGTCCTTCACCTTATATTTCAGGATCGGCAGCCTGCCGGACTGGGCCGAGATGTCGGGCTCCAGCTCCAGCAAAATTTCACCGTTGCACTCCTTCAAGATCAGTCCGTCACTGCGCTGGGAGACCACGGCCCGTCCGGTTCCCTTATCTGTATGTACCGCAATATCGCAGTAAATCTCCAGTTCCTGTAAATTCCATTGTGGATTCACCTTCACCCGTTCCGCTACTTTCCTGGCTTTGGCTTCTCCCTCCGGCGTCACGGTATGAAGCACTTCAAGTCCCGCATGGGGGTCTCCGCACACCGCCCCCAGAGCGATGGCCATCTCCACGCCCAGCATGCGGGAGCCTGGAAATGCCACGTCGTCATTCTTCGCACTCATACACCAGTCAAGTGTGGCATCGATCGATTCGATCTCACCACCGATGGCGTCATATGCCTGTGCGGCACAGAAGCAAATCGCAATCGGTCCGGTACATCCCAGAGCGGGCTTAATCTCAGCCCGCAAAATATTATAAAGTTCCGTATCATTCATCTCTGAATCCTCCTTAAAGCTTCTGCATTTCCGTATGATCCCTGCCATCTATTTTCTGAATGGTCATGGACAGCGAATTCCACAAAGGATTTGTATAGGGATAGTCAACGCGTTTATGCAGCCCCCTGCTCTCTCTGCGTGCCAGGGCAGACAGCAGGATTAAACGGCCAAGGGCCAGAATATCGAATGCTTCCAGGGCACGCATCAGCTCGTGGGAGTTTGCACATTTAATCCGCCGGCGGGCAATCTGATTTAACTCCTCCAGATAGCACACGCCGCTGGAGAGAAGCGTTTCTGAACGCGGGGTTTCAATGCTCGCATAATCCCTCATGATGTTCTGCACGGCATGATTTAACTCCTCCCAGTGAGATCCCTCCTCACGCTCCATCAGCGAACTGTAAAAGCTCTGAGCCTCCAGGACCTCGGGAGCACCGGCAATGTCTGCAAAGCTGTCCACGCCTTTGACGTACTCGGAGGCATTTTCCCCTGCAATCCGGCCGGTAACCGCGGCTCCGCTGACGCCGCAGAAGAAGTTGCCGCACTCATCGCCGGCGCTGTATAAACCAGGCGTACTGGTCTCACATTTTTCATTGATGCAGGTGCCGCTGTACTGGATATGAGGCAGATAACGCCCCCATTCAATCATATCTTCCTCCAGATGAATATCCTGCTGTTCCATCGCATCCAAAAGCGAACTGATCCCTTCACTGTAAAAGCATTCTTTCATGTGCTCCATGGTGTCCGTCGGATTTTCCGTGCAGTCCATAAAGACAGGGCCGGTACCATTTTTCTTACTCAGATCAAAGACTTCGTGACAGATATCAGTGGTAATATCCTGCTCGCCCGGTTCCGGCCGGCCGGCAATACCTACTGCATTTCCATCCGCGTCGCAGCAGGCCCCGATCCAGGTACCCTTACCGCCGCGGACAAAGTAGCGCGGTCCGATGTGCGCTCTGGGTTTATCGAAATTGACCATGGCGGCGCCAATCTCGTAGGATGCCACACGTCCGGTTCCTGTACCTGCCGGGCAATTCGCCACGTTAAATAAGCAGGACGGTGCAACAGAAGGATAAACGCGGGCACCTGTTCCGGTAACGCTGATGATGCTCTTTGCTTCATACAGCGTAATCTCCGGTTCAGGTCTGGAAATATCTATGGCAATGGCGCCCACCACACGTCCCTCCCGGGAGATATACCGGGTGACGCTGGTTCGGTTATCAATCACGACACCGAGCCGGCGCGCCTCATTTGTCAGACACTTTTTCTGATCGCGGCCATCCATCTTCAAAAAGCAGCGGGGATGACCTGGCAGAGAGTGTCCTTCAAACACATACTCATCACCAAATGGCCGCATATTGATGCCCCATTTTTCCCAGTCCTTCACGATCTCAAAGGAGCGCTCCACGAATACCCGCTGAACCTTGGGATCTGCGCCTTTGCACATTCCCAGCTCCAGTTCGTGCATATAAGCTTCCACGCTCTCGTGGTATCCCGGAATATAGCAGCCGAAATGGTCATTGCCGGTGGCCCCCCCGCCGCTTCGGCGGGTGTCGGCCTTCTCTGCCACAATGACCCCGGCCCCCCGCTCAGCGGCCGCAATGGCTGCCATCAGTCCGGCGGTCCCGCCGCCGACAATCAGTATGTCACACTGTTTTGGTGGATTAACCTTAATCATTCCTGGCACCTTCTTTCTTCGTATTGCACTTGGGTCTCCGCAGCAGCATCATGGGAAGCGGATAATGCATGGAGATCGCTCCGACCGGACAGTCAAATTCACAGGCGCGGCAGTGCCAGCACTCGTTGGGATAAAGAACCTCCGGTATCTGCCCCTTAACAACCGGACCGTAAACATCCAGCGGGCATATCTGCGCACAGGTCGTGCAGCTGATACATTTTGTTTTGTCAATTACAGGCGGCATATTTAAAACTCCTTTCCATAAATATTCTTGATTACAGACCAAAGATCCCGGCCACGATGGAGATGACCAGCCACGCGCTGATACAGGACATCGGACCAATTTTCCAAAGCCTTTTGGTACCTATCCACTCATTGCCGTTAATTAAAGCCGCGGTTGAAGAACCACTGGGGAATAGCACCGAAATATGGACACACATAACAACCGTAACTACTGCGGCAGTAGGGTTCATTCCCACGCTCTGTGTGGCGGCAAAGACTGCTGCCATCAAGATCATTCCCACAGGTCCGTTGGTCATCACATTCGTAATAAGCGTCGCAGCCAGACCGATAAGCAGGACAAATACGAAGGCTGAAGTGTTTGTGGCCAGCGGATTGATAATCGCCTTCAGTGCCGCCGGAAAGCCGCTCGCTTCATTGCTCATGGCATTCGCTACCGGTATTGCCGCTGCCAGCAGCAAAATGGAATTCCACTCGACATTGCCTACCATCTTTTTGAAATCAATGATAGGCGCCCCATCGATGCGGATCAGACACATCAGCATGACCAGCAGAATACAGATTCCTGTACTGCCGATTTTCTTCAGAAATGCAATGACAAAAAATGTCGAATTCGGGAAAAATCCCGGAAGCAGCATCATGACCATCAGCATGACCAGGAAGAACAGGACTACCTTCTGCACTCTGTTCATCTTAATTCCGTCATCCCCCACGAGCGACCGGGAATCCAGGTCAGTTAAACTGCTCATATCCGGCTTAAAAATCATTTTTGCTCCCAGCAGATAAACAATAATACACAGCACTGTCGCCAGGATTACGATCAGCATATACGGCCCCAATGGTATAGAATGGCCGGCCAGGCTCTCGTAGACTCCCATCACCAACAGCGGAATGGATTTAAACGGGATAATACAGTCGCCGATCTGAGCGACAAACGCCGTACCAAAAATCAGGATCAGCGGGTAACTGTCGCCTTTTTTGAATCCGCACTGCTCACTAATCACATAAGCCAGACTCCATCCGATCACAATGGTGGGAGTTGCACTGGTAACACCTCCCAGAAATGCCATGACCATCAGGAACACAAAGGTAAACACCCAGGGCCGGCCCAATACCATTTTTCTGGTAATGCTCCATACAGCGATAATCCGTGAAAGACCGTAGTGTGCAAAGGTTCCGCAGAAAATAAAAATAAAGAACATCAGCACTACATTGGCCTCGCCGAAACTGGACTTGATCACCTCGCCTGCAGTCATATACCCGGTCTGCATCAGCGCAATGAGGCCGGCCAGGCTCGGCCAGGCGATTCCTACAAAAATCCATCCATACACCATTCCCAGGAAAATCCCCAAAATCTGCATCCCCAGAACCGTGATTGGAGCTATGGGCGGCAGATAACCGAACCCAAACATAATGATCAGGCAAACCGCAGAATTAATATAGTATTTTACGTTCCTGTTTTTTTCTGTTGCTGTTAAATCAGCAGCCATCTTTTTATCCCCCCTCCGTTATTAAAGTAATTCCCCCTGCCGATCACACGGCCGTACATTGACCGGCGTTTCCTTCGTTATCCCCCTGTTTCCCCCCTTTTTATTTATACAAAAAGTCTAACACTCCTCTACTCAAATGAAAAGAATCGAATATTGATAGGAATCCATCAAAAAATCAGATAGCTCGATTTGATTATCACTTCACATTTTTACCACTTTGGGAAGTAACTCTATTTCCTTCTGGTTTTTCTTCTCAAATGGCAAAAAAAGCGGCGTTTCTGCTTCCTCATTATGAGAAACAGCAAACGCCGCTGTAATCGTATAGTGTAGATAATAAACGCTTATTTCCTGTGCTGTATTTCCTGTCCTAAATGCTCTCCGGCTCTGCCTTACTCACCTTTTTACTGCCTGCTGCACTGCTGACCGCATGATACACGAGACAGATGCCAATCGTAACCGCCATATCCGGCAGTGTATTACCCACCGGAGTGTCCACATGCATCAGAATCCGGTAGAGGACAAACCCGCATGCCCAGATCACCAGGTTGGGGACGTGAAACCGTACCGTTCGAAAATCATTTTTCAGAATAAACGTATCGGCGATCTGGATCGCAATCATCGGTGCGAACACGGAACCAATGAGATACAGGAAATTGGTAATATTGTCCATAGGGTACACGATGGCTGCGATCGTACCGATCACCGTAACCGCGATGGCCGCCCATTTCTCCTTAACCGCCCCGGATATTACCGTGCTGGATACACCGGCGGAGAAAGCGTCCAGAAACGTGGTGGTAACCGTGGAGAGAACGATAATGAACAGCCCTGCAGCACCCAGCCCCGCTTTTACCATAATCACCGCGATATCGTATGTACCGGTAAAAAGCGCCGCTCCCATTCCGATGATATACATGAAGCAGCTGACCACACCGTAGACCAGTGTGCTCGCAAGAGTTGCCTGAAACGGCTTTTTCGCCTCTCTCGTATAATCGCTGATTAACGGAAGCCAGGAAAGCGGCATAGCCACAGACAGTTCCACCGCCGCACCGAAGCTCATCCCCTCTTCCGATACGAGGCCGCTTCCGCCGTAGCCGGAAAATATCACCTTTCCAAGAATCAGCGTTAATATAAACAGAAGCGCCATGGCCACCGTGTTGAGTTTCCCCAGATTTTTAAGTCCGATCAGGATCCAGACAATGATCAGGCCCCCGATCACGAGACACCAGATCCAGGCGCCGGTGCCGTAAATGCTGTTAGCCGCCAGCGCACCGTCATAGATCATGATCGCGGTCCAACCCACCAGCTGCAGAACATTTAACACGGCAAACAGGAGGCAGCCCTTACCGCCGAAGCTGAGCTTCACCGTCTCCATGGCGCTGAGCCGTTTCATGCCTCCGATAAGGCCGGCGAAAAACAGCATGGTGCAGCCGATTAAATGTCCCAGCAAAATGGCTGCCAGCCCTTTTTCAAATCCCAGAGGCGCCAGATACGTTCCGGTCAGAATCTCCGCGATGGAAACACCGGCTCCAAACCAGATCAGGCCGTTGTTTAAAGTGCTCGTCCCTTTATTTTCCATCGCCGTTTCCTCCATTGCCTGCTCCACCGGGCATATCAGCGTCATCGCCATACTCTCCCTCGATGGCAAATGCATGGTTCATGGGGCCGCTTCCCTTTCCCAAATCCAGCATATCTCCGAGTGCACCGGATAAATACGCCTTCGCCCTGCGCACAGATTCCGCAAGTCCGCGGCCCTTTGCCAGGTTAGAAGCGATGGCACTGGACAGCGTGCAGCCGGTGCCGTGGGTATTGGAAGTGGCAATCCGTTTTCCGTAGAACCAGAAAATCTCCCCCTCCGCATACAGGAGATCATTGGCATCATTAAGCTGATGGCCGCCTTTGCAGAGAACAGCACAGTGGCAGGTATCCCCTACCGACTTCGCAGCCCGTTCCATATCCTTATCTGTCTGAATCGTCATACCGGATAACACTTCCATCTCCGGAATATTGGGTGTGATTACATCCGCCAGCGGAATCAGCATTTCCTTCAGCGTGGATATGGCCTCGTCGCTGATCAGCTTCGATCCCGCCGTCGCTACCATGACAGGGTCGAGGACGATATTCTTCGCGTGGTACTGTTTCAGTTTTTCTGCAATCACTCTGATCAGCGCGCTGGACGAAACCATACCGATCTTCACCGCATCCGGGAAAATATCCGTAAATACATCGTCAAGCTGCTCTGCCAAAAATTCCGGAGTTACCTCCATGATACCTGTTACGCCGGTAGTATTCTGGGCTACGACGGCCGTAATGGCGCTCATACCGTAGACCCTGTGGGCGGTCATTGTCTTCAAATCTGCCTGAATTCCGGCGCCTCCGCTGGGATCTGTCCCGGCGATTGTTAATGCTGTTCTCATTTTTCTTTCTCCTCTTCGCATTAATTTTGTGTAATGATTCAGCCGCACAGCCGAATCGTTACATTTTGTTAAGCGACAGAAGGTGGTGCCCCCAATCTGCCGCTGGTCTGCGGGGCGGCGCTGCCATGGTGGATTTACAGCAGTTCACCGCCTCAATCTATTTCATTTTCATTCACCTGCCCCGGAAGCAATCCGGTAAAAGGCGGGGAAATCTTTGAAATCCTTTAAATAGTAATCGGAAATCTTCTTTAACGCTTCCTGATCCATCCCGCTGGCCTCATCATATACTCCTGCAACCGCAAATCCTGCATGTTTCGCGGTTACTGCCGCATGGAGGGCGTCCTCAAACACCCATGTCCGCGTTTTTTCTGTTCCCAGGCAGGAGAGAGCCTCGTAATAGATATCCGGCCGGTCCTTTCCAGCCCCGACCTCCGTGCAGGTAAATATCTGCCGGAAGAACGCCTTAAGGCCGCATCGGGAAAGCGCCGCCTCCACTTCCTTCCGGCTGCTGGAGGTCGCCGCAGCCATCACAAAACCGTGTTTTCCAAGCTGGTTAAGAAACTCCCCAACTCCTGCTTTCGGAAGGACTTCGTCCCTGTAATACCGGCTTACGGTTTCTTCCACTCCGCTTACAATTTCCGCTTCGGTCTGTGCCAGGCAGTACTGCTCCCTCATATATCTGGCCGCCTGCTCCATACTCATGGGAAGCAGACGTCTTCCAAGCCCCGGTTCGGCCTTGATGCCGAGGCGGGCTAAATACCACTCTCCGGCATGATCCCACATGGACATGGAATCCAGAAGTGTTCCGTCGATATCAAATATGGCTCCCTTCATCGGTCGTTCCTTTCTCTGACTGTGTGATGCCGGTTTTTATTCCTGTTCTGTTACAGCCGCGGCCACGCATTTCAACCTCCTGGCGGCCTCCTCGATATCGTCCTCAGCGAAGATGGCGCTCACGACAGCTACGCCGCAGATACCGCTTCCTGCCAAATGCTTCATATTTTCCGCTGTAATTCCGCCAATCGCCACGACCGGGATATGTACCGCCGCGCAAATGTCCTTTAACGTCTGACCACTCACATCACTGGCATCTTTTTTCGTACCCGTGTGGAATACGGCTCCTACTCCCAGGTAATCGGCTCCGTGCTTCTCCGCCAGAAGCGCCTGTTCCACGGTCTGCGCCGACACGCCGATGATCTTTCCTTCTCCAAGTCTCCGGCGGACATCTCCGGCCTCCATATCACTCTGCCCTACATGGACGCCATCCGCATCCACGGCTGCTGCGATCTCTACGCTGTCGTTGATTAAAAACGGCACCCCGTAACGCCCGCACAGCTCCTTGATGGACCTGGCTTCATCCAGAAATGCCTCTTCCGACAGATCCTTTTCTCTCAACTGAATCATTGTGGCGCCGCCCTTCAGCGCCTTTTCCACCTGACTGTACAGAGTCTCCTCTCCCAGCCAGCTTCTGTCTGTTACTGCATACAGCAGAAGGCTGCTGCTGTTAAGCAGGCTGTCACTGTCTAATTTCATACCTGGCTCCTTTCTCCAGTGTATCGCCATCCATCCGGTAAATCGCGTCAATAATCCGGTTCCGGTATGTGGCATTTCCCTCATAGCTTTCCAGATGGCTCCATCCGATCTCACCCGCAAGTCCCATGGCGCAGACAGCTGCTGCCGCTGCCTCCAGACGATTGTCCGGGTTTGCTGTCAGATATGCGGTCATAAGCCCGGAAAGCTGACAACCGGTTCCGGTAATCTGACCCATTTCCGGCCGGCCGTTGCGGATCACGTAAGTGCTGTTTCCGTCAGATACCAGATCGATCGCACCGGTAACCGCGATGATACAGCCAAGGCCAGCCGCCATTTCCCTCACAAATGTGACAGCCCCGGAAAGATTGTCCTCCGTTACAGCGTCTGCCGCATCCGCATCGACGCCTTTCGTGCGTCCGAAGCCTCTGGCCAGTGTCTTGATCTCGGAAATATTTCCGCGGATCACATCGAAGCGCACTTCCCTCATCAGATTTAAAGCCGTCTCGGTCCGAAATGTACCCGCTCCCGCTCCAACCGGATCCAGCAGGACCTGATGGCCCAGCTCATTGGCTTTTTTTCCGGCCAGCAGCATGGACGGAACCGTATTTTGATTCAGCGTGCCGATATTAATGTTTAAACCGCCGCAGATTGTGGTGATGTCCTCCACATCGTTCCTGTCATCCGCCATAATCGGACTCGCTCCGCAGGCCAGCAGGATGTTGGCTACGTCATTTACCGTGACGTAATTTGTGATGTTATGAATCAGCGGCGACTTCTTTCTGACATTTTCCAGACATTCTTTTAACATGATATTCTCCTTTTCTTCTTTGGTAAGGACTAAAAAAAGCTGCAATAACACCCACAGGTATCATTGCAGCATAAAATACATGCTTTTTTATGTTCCCTACGTTGGCATTATCCAAATCAGGTTAATGGGTCAAGGCAAAACAGCCTACTCTCAGCCCGCTTTCAGCGAGCACCCCGTTTTTGATTACAGGTACATTATACTACGATTGAAGATTAAATCAAGTATAAAATATTTGACACTGGATACTAAATAGTAAATGAGATTTTATTCCGATCTTCTAATAATTCCAATTTTCTAAATCCTTTAAATACCGGAATTCCTATCATTCTTCTCCCTTTATGCTTACTTTTTTAAATATTCATAAAATGCATAAAATATAAATTTAATGTTACGCTAACCGCCGCTTGACACACGTATTAATACGTGTTATATTAAAGGAGAAATAATGAAAACGAAAGATCTATTAAAATTACTAAAGAAACATGGATGTTACCTATACCGAAATGGAAAGAAGCATGATATCTGGTACAGCCCCGTCACCGATCGGCAGTTCCCGATCCCCCGGCACAAATCAGAGATCCCAACAGGTACTTTGCACTCTATTCTGACAGATGCAGGAGTATCCATGTCAGAATTTCATCATGAAAAGGAGCATTTACATGAATAAATACGTTTATCCTGCCATCTTTACACCAGAATCAACCGGATGGTCTATCCATTTTCCGGATCTGGAAGGATGCTATACCTGCGGCGACGACTTAAAAGACGGCATCGAGATGGCACAGGATGCCCTGGCCCTGGTTCTATTTGGATATGAAGCAGACAACCGCGTCATCCCTCCGCCTGGCAATTTGGAAGATATTATACTTAAAGAAGGCCAATTTGTTAATTATATTCTGTGCGACACCATGGAATATCGAAAAAAGCACCGCAGCAAGGCCGTTAAGAAGACGCTGACGATTCCCGAATGGCTGAATGAAGCGGCATCGAATGCCGGTCTTAATTTCTCACAGATTCTTCAGGAGGCTTTATTAAAAAGGCTTCAGGTAAAGTGAAATTTGCCTGAAGCCATGACCAGATATTTTTAATTTCTATAATCATCACGCTGCTTTTTCCTATTATCACGCTCAAATCGTGATTTCAATCGCGATAAATCGCGATATTTATTGTAATACGTCTATTCTAACACGATATCTTGAATGTCATCCCCCACAGACTGTTTCCAGCGGCTTGATTCTCTTATGATATATTTTCATAAGAAAGAACACGCTGATCAAAATCGAGCATACTTCTGATATTGGCCAGCAAAACCAGATAAGAGCCATGTTTCCAAACTGTGCGAGAAAGTAAGCCAGCGGAATCCGAACCACAAGCTGTCTGGCGGTGGTAACAATCAGGCTGTAATGGCCATTTCCCATCCCCTGGAACAGGGAACTGCAAATCACAGAGGTTGGTGAAAACAGAAAGGTAAATCCTACTATCCTGAAAATCGGAATGCCCACCCGAAGCATCTCCTCCGTAGGGTGGAAAGGCGACATGAGCACTTCCGGAAAGAACACAAAACAAGAGGAAGCTAAAATCATAACAGTACAGCCATAAATCATCCCCCATTTCACGGAATCCATGATCCTCTTTTTACTTTTTGCGCCATAGTTATAAGCAACAATGGATACCATGCTGCTGTTTAAACCGATCATCGGCGTCTGGACAAAATGCTGAAGCCGGTTATAAATCCCAAAAACAGCTACTGCAGTAGTGGAAAACTCCGCTACAAGACGATTCATTAGAAACGACATAAGAGAGCTTACAGAGGCCATAACAGTAGTGGGAACTCCAACCCGGAAGACCGCAGCCATCATATGGCGATCGGGCCGGAATCCCTTTAAAGAGAATGAAATATCTGTATTTTTCTTCAGATTCAAAAAGACCGCCAATCCCATGGCAATCCACTGCCCGCACACGGTGGCCAGTGCAGCTCCAAAAATACCCATAGCAGGAAATCCAAACAGCCCAAAAATAAATACTGCATCCAGTATGATATTAATAACAGCTCCGGTTCCCTGGGTTATCATGGTGCACGAATTCTTCCCGGTTGCCTGCAGCAGACACTCAAAGGTCACCTCTCCAAAGATTCCGAGAGATCCTACCATACAAAGCTGTAAGTATTGAACACCATAGCCAATGATTTCCTCATTGTCTGTCTGCAGCAGGAAATACTCCCGTGTATAGAATAAGCCGACAAACAAGAAGAGTACCATACAGATCATTTCAATCAAAATCCCATTTAAGGCTGCCTCAGAAGCCTGCTTTTTATTTTTTTCTCCCAGGCAGGAGGTGACTAAAGCGTTAATTCCCACTCCCAGCCCAGAGGCCGTAGAACTCATCAGGTTTTGCAGCGTAACCGCCAGGGAAATAGCCGCTAGCGCATTTTCACCCAAACGAGAAACAAAAAGGCTGTCGATAATATTATACATGGCCTGAACCATTAATGAGATTGTGAGAGGACAGGCCATATTGAACAGCAAATACGGTATTTTCATGGTTCCCATCTTATTTTCTTTTACTTCAACAGATGTTTTCATACAGTGTCTCTTCTTTTCATTCCTGATAAAAAACAGAACAGGGCCATAACCAGGTAGGCACACACACAAACAGCAAAATTAAATTTTCCATTCTCGTAACCAAAGGCTCCTGCCACCGCTGCAAGTATGAACTTGGACAGAAAGCTGCCGAGACTTCCGAAGACGTTGAGAACAGAAGCTGCATTACTTCGGGCATAACCAGGAACTTCCATGCCTGCAAATACCTGAATTGCAGGCATATTCACACCAAAGCCAATTCCAATCATAACGGCTCCCAATCCCAGTGTCATCACGTCAGGGCTGACCGCCATAAGCAGATAGCCGGCCGCCAGAAACAGGTAAGCGCCTCCTAAAGCACGTATCTCCCATTTATTAATGAATTTATACAGCCACCCTCCCACAACACCGGAGAGAGTCACCATAGATAAAATCACTGCGGCTGTCATGGAACTTCCAAATCCGTTTTTCATTACAACGGCAGATGTTTCCGTAATGCAGACATAGAATAATATCATGTGGAAAAAATAAAGAATACACCATTTTAATATAGGGCGGAACAGAGACATCGGAATCTTTTTATTTTTTTCCTCATTCGTAAGAGCCGGCGGCTCCGGCATGATTCTGGCTACAATCACCAGAGCCGGGAATACCACAATATAAATCAAAAAGGTTGCCTGCCACCCCCATCTGGCACAGGCTGCGCCGCCCAGCATCTGAAACATGACAGCTCCAATATTGGTAGCAACTGCGTTTAAACTGGCTTGTCGGTGTACCTCCTCCCCCTGAAAAACGGACATCATAACAGGCATAATCAGGGGAGTAAGAATTCCTGTACCACAGCCAAACAGAGCCCTCCACAGAAGGAGAAGATAGAAATTATGAGTAAAAAACGGAGCAATACCGCTGATCAGATTACAGGTCAGACCACAGATCGTTAATGTGCGGTATGATACCTTCTTCCCGGCCATATGGCCGCAGATCAAGGTCATTGGAATAGCCAAAAGAGAGGGAAGCGTGGTCAACAGAGAGATCATGGTGGAAGAAACGTCCGGATAGGCCTCCCCCACACTGGCTAAAACCGGACTTACGGCGCTGGAAGCCAGGGTCAAAAAGGAAAGAGCCACAAGGGCATAAGATGTTGCATTTTTATTCTGCTTCATAGAATTTCCTCTATATCCTTTAATATCATGAAAAATGGCCCGAAATACTGAAACTGCAGCATTCGGGCCCTATAATCAGTTCTTTTTAGAAAGATGACAGGCTACCAGATGGCCGCCTCCTGTATCGGTAAGGGAAGGAACCTCTGCCTTGCAAACATCGGTTGCATACGCACAGCGAGGATGGAACGGACAGCCTGAAGGTGCATGAATCGGACTGGGTACCTCTCCCTCCAGCAATATGCGCTTTCTACTTTTCTCCACATAATAGTCCGTGATAGGCACCGCGGACAGCAATGCCCGCGTGTAAGGATGAACAGGATTCGAATATATTTCCGCTGCATCCATAATCTCTACAATGTGTCCCAGATACATGACTCCAATCACATCTGCAATATGGCGTACCACTGCCAGATCATGGGCAATAAATACATAGGTAAGACCCAGACGCTCCTGAAGTGACTGAAACAGATTGATAACCTGAGCCTGGATAGACACGTCCAATGCAGAAACGGGTTCATCGCACACGATCAGCTCTGGATTGCAGGCTAATGCTCTGGCTATGCCAAGCCGCTGTCTCTGTCCTCCGCTCATTTCATGAGGATACCGGTCTCCCATTTCCGGCAAAAGTTCTACGATCTCCAGTAATTCCTTTACTCTGGCAGCCACCTCGGACTCTGTATATTTTTCCTTTCCTGTTACAACTGCCTCTTTTATAATCGAGTATGCAGACTGACGGGGATCCAAAGAACCGTAAGGATCCTGGAAAATCAACTGAATTTCCCGGCGAATTGACTTAATCTCCTCCTTCGAAGCTCTGCTGATATCTTTTCCCTTATAGTAGATATGGCCCTCTGTCGGGTTTGTAATTCGTAAAATACATTTTCCGGTCGTTGTCTTTCCGCAACCGGATTCTCCTACCAGACCGAAGGTTTTCCCTTTTTCTACCTCAAAAGAGACATCATCCACTGCCTTCACGCAGGAAGTCGTTTTTCCAAACAGAGATTTAGCAGCCGGGAAATACATTTTTAAATTTTCTACTTTTAATAAAACATCCTTTTCAGGCACTTGCATTTCCTCCTCTCACATCAAGGTGACAGGCCATAAAATGTCCTGTCTCACCAACGGGACGAAGTTCAGGTGCCGCCTCATTTTTACATTTCTCGCAGGCATAGGGACACCTTGGATAGAAGGAACAGTATTCCGGTATGTTTGCCAGGTTAGGCGGTGTTCCCTCGATGGGAACCAATTTTTCATTTTTATTGTCATCCAGCCTGGGAACGGACGCCAGCAGCCCAAGGGTGTAGGGATGTCTCGGATTGGTCAAAAGCATCTCCGTGGTGCCGGATTCCACAATGCGACCGGCATACATGACGTAAATACGGTCTGCATAGCGGGTTACCAGTCCTAAATTGTGTGTCACTACAATAATAGAGGTCCCCTTCTTTTCTACAAGAGATATGAGCAGTTCCATAACCTGAGCCTGTGTAGTCACATCCAGGGCCGTGGTAGGCTCGTCCGCTACAATCAGCTTAGAATTGCATGCCACAGAAATAGCAATCATAGCCCGCTGACGCATGCCTCCGCTCATCTCAAAGGGATAGTTTTTCATACGTTCTTCAGGGTCCGGAATACCAACAGCGGCAAGAGCCTCTACGCCCCTTTTCCATGCTTCCTGTTTACTCATATTTTTATTATGAGCCCGGAGCACCTCTGTCAGCTGATTTCCAACAGTATAGACCGGATTTAAGCTGGTCATGGGTTCCTGAAATATCATGGAAATGCCGTTTCCCCGGATACTGCACATCTGTTTCTTAGAATAAGTCAACAGATTATTACCCTCAAACCATACCTCTCCTCCAATAATTTTACCGGGCGGAGACTGGATCAGCTGCAGCACAGAAAGCTGAGTGACAGACTTTCCGCTTCCGGATTCACCAACGACTGCCACGACTTCCCTTTCATTTACATGAAAGCTGACATCGTTAACCGATTTCACCTCTCCCGCGTCGGTAAAGAAGGAGGTACGAAGATTTTTCACATCTAACAATACTTTTTTCTCTTCCATTACAGTTTCCCCCTCAGTCTTGGATCCAAAGCATCGCGGAGTGCATCGCCTACGACATTAAAAGCAATAACGACCAGCATGATACAGATACCTGGAAGAATCGCTACCAGCGGCTGGTTAAACAGATATTTATAACCTTCAGAAACCATAACTCCCCAGGCTGGTGTAGGAGGAATAATGCCCACACCCAGGTAACTCAGGGTAGATTCCAGCATGATTGCGGTTCCCACGTTCATGGTGAAGGTAACGATCAGAGACGCCAGGCAGTTCGGCAAAAGATGCCGGAACATAATAACAAGCTGCTTCTGTCCTATCAAATTGGAAGCTGTCACATAATCATTTTCTCTCAGGCTGATTACCAGGCCATTTACCATACGAATATAGCTTGGAATAATGGAAACACCGATGACAAGGCTGATGCCCATCAAATTTCCGGTCACCATTGTAGAAAGCACCATTGTAAAAATAATGGGAGGTATGGCAATCATGGCATCCGTAAACCGCATAACGAAACTATTAAGCCAACCGCCTACATAACCGGCAATAAGGCCTATTGAAGTCCCCACCACTGCTGCCCATATGCTGGATAGCAGTCCGGTAATCAGGGATACTCTGGCACCGAACAAAAGCCTTGTTAAAGTATCCCGGCCAATATTATCGCAGCCAAGTAAATGCTCACTGCTGGGATTGGCTAAAATATAGCGAAGATTCTGCTCATAAGGAGTATACTGTGTTAGAACAGGTGCAAAAATGGCAATAAATACAAATGCTGCAATAATTCCAAAGCATATCTTGGTTACCCAGCCTCGGCTGAAAAATATCCGGAAGAAGCGCTTCATGCCTATTGCACGTTTCGAATTTTTATTTGACATACGGCTCACCTCCAGGACTTACGGATACGGGGATCCACGAATCCATATAATAAATCAATCACAAAGTTAACCAGAATTGTAAACACGGAAATCACGAATACACAGCCCTGAACCACCATATAATCCCTGCCGTTAATGGCGCTTACAATTAAGGTACCGATACCGGCAATATTGAAAACCTGCTCTACCATCAGGGAACCGCCAACCACAACACGCACCTGAAGTCCAATGGTAGTAATAACAGGAATTAATGCATTTTTCAGAGCATGCTTGTAAATGACACTTTTTTCTGCCAGACCATTGGCCCTGGCTGTACGAATGTAATCCTGATTGATTACCTCCAGCATATTGGCCCGTGTCTGACGGGCCACCGATGCCAGCAGGCTGAATGACAAAATCAGGATCGG
>OBWG01000759.1_pt1 | contig 18689 bp, 14 predicted proteins | sample 1495221 | NCBI WGS metagenome assembly OBWG01 (sample SAMEA2580053, study PRJEB22360) | human gut metagenome | reverse complement strand
AGCAGCCCCTGCACCAACCATAGCCAAGCCAGCCAATACGCTAGCTAAAACTTTTTTCTTACCACCATTGTTTTTCGCTACTTCAGATACTACAACGTAGCATTCTTTTGTTTTGCTCCAAACAACTTTAAAGATCTTATTCATATTTCTATGAACCCCTTTCTTTTTCTCTTTCTTTAAGACACTTATAATCCTTAATTAATCCCTATTCAATAGAAATAAAAATCATTGTGTGAAGAACATTTTCTCATGTTTCACTTTTCATTCATCTTACTTCATGTACATACTATAACAAATATTTTTTGTTTTGTAAAACATTTTCTCTCATTTTTTTCTCATAAAATTGGAAAAATGTTTATTTTTTTAATTTTTGTTAAGAAATGGTGTATTTTTTACACATTTTTGTACGATTTTTTTCAATTTCAGTAAACATATATTAATTATTTTCGATTTATTTACTTACATAAATATTAACAATCATGATTTCTTCATAAACATGATATTAATATGTTTATGCACTACAAGTTTTTTCGATATATTGTGAAATGCTATTAAATCATGTTAAATAAGGATATAAAAAGCATTACCTATCAAGAAAAATAAGCATTTAAATTAGCAAAACTTATCAAATATACATTGCAAAGCATGAATGAGGTATTCATGAATATAACTGCGATAGTAAAGATATAATAGTTAAATTTAAAATTTCTCTATTTATAGTCATATATATCTATAAAATGCCGTTTCTATGGTCCATTAAATTTGCTATATATAGTTATATATAGGAATATAAACTTTCACTATAAAGCAATACAGTATGATATACTAATCTACAGTAATACATGAGGGAGTGTAGAACAAAGGGGTTAATTATGAAAAAAGAAACTAAAAAAAATAAGGCCGCATCAGCCTCTGCTGAAACGGCAACAAACAAGAATGTCGTATCTAAACCGGATGCAACGGATACGACAACGCATACCATGGACGTTCCTACGGATGTGGAAAAGAGTATTAATGATTTAAAAGCATCCTACGATACGTTCCTATATATTTCAAAGCCATTTTCTAGCACGAATATTAATAATTTGTATGCTAAGGCTAAGATTTATGGACTTGATCCGGTGGCGCCGAGCAAGGCGCGCGTATTAGAGCTTGGCGCATCCTGCGGCGGTAATATCATCCCACAAGCGATGTACTACCCTACGGCGACTTTCACAGGCATCGACCTATCCGGCGTACAGGTGGAGCACGGCAAGGAGATCATCGAATCCATCGGCCTTAAGAACGTGACGCTGCTCGAAAAAAACATTATGGACGTGGATACGAATTTCGGCACCTTCGATTACATCATCGTTCATGGTATCTGGTCTTGGGTACCGGACATGGTGAAAGACAAAATTCTCGATATTTGTAGCGAGAATTTATCGAGCCGTGGCATCGCTTATGTATCGTACAATACGTACCCTGGCTGGAAGCGGTTGGAACAATTGCGCGACATTATGTTGTACGCGGATAAACGGGCGGAAGATAAGGGTTTATTAGAACGCACCTTGTATACGAAGAGTGTGTTAAAGCTTGTAGCGGAAACGATGAACAGCGACGATCGTTCTCGGGCACAATCCAATTACAAAATTAACAACATCAACCGCGTGTTACAATCTAATGATTATTACGTTGCACACGAATACTTGGAAACATACAATGATCCAGTGTATGTATCTGATTTCATCGAACGAGCTCGTCAACACGGCTGTGCCTATGTAGGTGACGAATCATTACAACGATCCTTCATTACCTGGCTTTCAGGAGACGTGGAAAAAAACATTTCCACCCTATCTAACGGCAATTATATTGACAAGGAACAGTTCTACGATTACGTGTACGACACGCAGTTCCGCATGAGCCTATTGACGAAACTATCCAATGAGGACAAGATCAACCACGACGAAACGGTAACCCAAGACATCTTGAACAATCTGTACTTTATGGCGCCGTCTAGAAATGTGAAGGGCGTTCCTGAGGACTGGACCAATACCGTTCACATCGCTATCAAGGTGTTGATGGATACGTTCAAGGAATTCACTGTTCAGGATATCATCAACTATATTAGTTCCCACTATCCGGGCTATGTCATCGATGGCGACGTGTTATATCAACGTCTGTTCCTACTCATCGTGACGGACAACCTCAACATTTACGGTTCTTCCTATCCTCGCACGCCGTTTGTTGAAAATGAAAGCTACATCCCAGAGCGCTTTATTAAATACATCGAAACCATTGTGGAAAAAGGTGGCAGCCAATACCTCACACCGGGTAACATGTACAACCAAGTGGACGGGGACGTCGACAATGGCCTATTATATGTGATGAAACAATTGGCTAAACCAATCTCTCGGGCCGATTTAATCGCCAACCTCGACGAAAATCTAACTGTTAACCGCACCACTAAGGACGGCTATAACTACGTTGTACCGACCGAAGAATACATGGACGAAGTGTTGACACACATTGAAATGTTGGGGTATTTTGAGAAATAAGATTACTTCTTTTAGGATATGATTCATAAAATAAAAACATAGGCAAAAGGAGGTTTTAACATGTCATTTAAAGAATATGAAGTTATTGCTATTCCCAATTCTAATACACTTCTCATTAATTATGGTATTAATAATGGTGCTAAACGTGGACAAACCCTTAGAATTATAGAAAAAGGTCCTCGTATTCTTATAGATGAACATGATTACGGTACTTATGATGCTATAAAAGCAATAGTTGAAATACATGCACCTTATGAACAATTTTCTGAATGTAAATTATTTAATTATTCAACCATAAATGTACTCAGTCCTTTACAGTCCTTACTAAAACAAACAAAAAAAGAGGAAATGACTTTATCTGGTGTTACACCTACTCCTATGCCTATGCCACCCACAATAACTCCTATTAGTGTAGGCGACATCGCTCAATTAACGAATGAATAATATTATATATATTGACACTTAACTTTCTTTTATGCTATAAATTAGGTAGTAAAACGATATTGCCTTTGAGCATATCACCATGCCCGCTACTTAATTGTAGCGGGTTTCTTTTTATGCTGGAGTCTATATCTATATGGCCTACGATAAACCCTTTAAAACCTATGATGAACAAATCACTAAGCTACAAAATGACTACGGGCTTATGATTAATGACATCAATTTTGCTAAGCATGCATTAATATCTATATCCTATTACGATCTCGTTAATGGGTACAAAAGTACACTAATGGAAAATGGCAAATTTAAGCCAGGACTATCTATAGAATACCTGTATGAATTATATTTACTAGATAAAAGTATTCAAGCCTTTATTATGAAATACAGTCTATTTATAGAGAATATGTTTAAAAATTTGTTAGCCTATTCTATTGCTTCTTCCTTTGGTGTAGATGAAGCAAAATATCTTGATACAAATAACTATCAATCATATAATTCAGGTGTATCATTTAAAGATAATGTACTTTCAGAAATATTACCTCTTTTAAAGGATACAGCTAAATGTAAAATGCCTACTAAACACTATAAAGAAAACCATAACCATATTCCTCCATGGATATTATTTAAAAATATATCATTCGGTGATGCAATTAATTTGTTCTGTGTACTTAATCGTCAAGAAAAAGAGCCTATTACTGATATATTGTTCGAAAATGCTCCTGGGATTGAATATAATCAAAGGGTCGATATTATTAGAAACGGTCTTGAAAATGTACGTTCCTTTAGAAATTTAGCAGCACATAATCTTCATTTTGTTCAATTTAGAAGTCATAAATCAATTCAACCTAAACAACTATATAAAATACTGCCTTATCTGATTTATCTAACTAAAGACCTAAAACAACCACTTAATATTGATAAAGCAGCATGCAAAGGCCTCTATTCCACAATATTAATCATACTTTTATTTCTAAAGACATCATATCTAAAAGCATTGTTTATTACGGAATTTAAAAATACTATTTTCAACAATCCCACAGATGAACAAAATCAATTAAGAAGATCATTATTTTCTGATTATTGCAAACTTACGTCTTTACCAAGTAATATCCTTGATAGATTTAGCAAATTTCAACAAACACTATCCTAAATATATAAACTGAAATAGTCATAGCACTCAAAATCAAAAACAGATAGATAACTCAATGAGAGTGAATACGAGGAACTCATTCGCTTACTACTGTGTATACCCAGTAGTTACCAATTACAATCTTAGTACTAAAAAACGGCTTATAGGACAAAAAGTGTGTGTAAAAACTTCAAAAGACTAAAAGCGGTCTATTGGTGGTGCTATATGCACTCACCAAGACCGCTTTCTATTTCAGATATATTAAATTGTATGCCTACAGATGAATCGATTGCTGCTATCTACAAACGGTTATCTGATTATTGCCAAATAGATCGTTCAATTCCTCAATGGGGTGATGCTCCTGTTTGGAATGAGCTACATATGTCTACAGATTTTCCAACTTATTGGGATTAGTCACACACACTTTTTGTCCTATAACCCCCAGCTTTCCTAAAAGCATAAGAAATTTCAGCATTATTTGTCGATTTATATAATTCTTCGTTCTGTTCCCCAAGCATGATATCTCTATAGTAAAAGTCGCGTAAGTTATTGCTTGTCTTTACATTAACCATTCGCGTATATCGATTGCTAGGATTAGTTGTGGTAAAAGCAATACAGCCTTTATCAAGTGTTTCTAAAGGTCTTAGGTTATGAGATGTAAATATTAATTGGCCTTCACCTTTCTCTGAAATGATTCGTAAAATCTCACCAAGTAGATATTCAAAGATACCCGAGTCTAGCTCATCTATGGCAACAGTAATAGATTTTCTATTATAGACAGAAATTAATAGGCCTAAAACGGAAATAATTTTACGTATCCCTTCAGATTCATATTTTAATGGAATATATGTATTTGATTTATAGGATACTAACTCAAATCGCTCTCCGTCTTGATTATCCTGCAATTTTTCTTTACCTAGTGTTTCTACACCTATAGTTAATCCTGGTACAATTTGGGTTAATACCAAATTCATCATAGCTATACTATCTCTAATATCTTGTACAACGGCTATAGGAAATACATTAGGTTGATTTAAGGATAATCCAATCGTACCTACAATATGTCTCGTATCAGCCCGATAGTTAATCTCTAATGGTAGTGCATCGAGACTAATTAAGCCACTATGCTCCGTTGTTACTACAAATAAATCATGATTTCCATACTTCACTAAATCTGTCAAAATCGAATAGACTAATGCAAAATCTTGATTTGATTCCATCACTTCATTACGACTATGAAGCCGTTTCATAAACTCAGGAGAGAAAATAAAGGATCGCGATTCCACATTCGCTTGTTTTTTATTTACGATTAGATCTGTAATATCATCAATATCACGACCAACTAGTAAGTCTAATTTTGATTTAGGTTTAAAGATTTGCTTAGCCGGTACATTCGTGTCAATTAAAACACTTTTTCTAATATTGGTTTCTATACTTTCAAGCTTATATTGTAAGCGCTCTTTTGTAATACAAATACGATGTTCTCCATCTCTGGTATCATCCGATATATTACTTTCACCAGTAATCGATGAAGTAATGCCTAATTCCACCTCATAATCTACTAAAATATGTTTATGATTATCCTCTATTAACAATTCAAAATTTAATTCACACGTATGAGAGGCAGAGGATATATTGATATAATCACGAATTGTAGAAGGCAATTTTTGGCCTGTAAGTAATAATTTTAAAATGCTAATCGCATCTATAAGTGCCGTTTTACCGGAACCATTTTGACCATATATACCTAATAGACTTGATTTATAGTCCTTTCTTGTATTTATGAAATTGATACGACCGTGTTCAATATTCTTTATATTATCTATCGTCATAGATGCTAAACGAATATATTTGGTAGTGTTCATATACTTACCTCCTAGTATGCTAAGTGTAACACACCAACCATTTATATTCAATCAAATTGCAAAAACGATATTTTATATTACGATTTACTATTTTAATTTACGTTTTGTAATACAACAAATAAAAAACCGATACAAACTCTACTACTGATTGCTAGAGTTCGTATCGGTTTTCTCTCTATATATTATTTTTTATTCACTCTAACCCGTTCAATTGTCGGTTGTCCTTGGCTATTTTTAGCCACTGTATCAACGCGGAACAATGCCATCTCAGAGCTGAATTCTGTTACGAGTTGTTCGTCTACTTGTACGCCGTTTTGAAGGGCACGATATACGATTTCTGCAAATTCGTAGCGAGTTAACAAGCGATCACCACCAAATGTACCATCTGGGTATCCTTCTACTAAACCACGACGGGATAGGTCACTCACTGCTTCATATGCCCAATGGTTGCTAGCCACATCTGGGAATAATGTAGTGCGGTCTGCTTTCATATGCGTACCTGCCACATCGTTTAAGAGGGCTGTCAATTTTTGGATTTGTGCATTTTGAAGAGCTACGGTTTTCTTAAGTTCTAGCACTTCTTTACCGATGGCCACGCGAGAACGAGATACATTGCTATGAGCACCAACTTTCACAGAAAGACCTGCATTCACAACAGTTTCCCCATTACCTACAGTGGAACCTACGCTCAATTGAACGTCCTCATTAGGACGATAGAACGCGCCTAGTGCAGCAGCATTGCCATTATGGTAATGACCATAGCCAGCCGCAAAGTCCCATTTTGCATCTGGATCAAAGTCGAGCGGATGAAGGGCCGCCAAGGCAGCCGAACCAGCTACGGCCTTGTTAACGCGTTTATCTAAGCGGGATACATCTTTTTTAAGATTCGTTACATCCCCTTGAACGTTGACAGTATTGTATGCATTCACGGATATCATGTCATGTAATCGTTTAAGTTGCGCCACATTCACCGCATCAGTATCATTTGTACCAGCTGCAACGGATGTGATTTGACGCGTTACGCCATTTGCTACATCACCAACGGACACAGCAGATGCTGTGGATTTCCAGGTAGCAGATGTATCGGTAGATGGCGCGTTAGTAAGGATATCATAACCAACTGCACCGGCCGCTACTGTCGCTTTAGAACCACTACCAATAGCAGTACCACCTACTACGGATACTTCTGTATTATGACCTACAGCCACTGCATCGTTTACAGTCGTTATTGTGCCATTATCGCTAGATCCTAAGATAACTGTGTTGTTTGCACTCGTTACAGTACGATTATCACCTAAAACAAGAGTATTATTTGCATCGGATACTGTATTTTTAGAACCGATAACAGTCATGTGCTGTACTTTCGTACCTGTATTACCCACGCCGATAGCCAAGTTATCTTTACTTTGGTTACCACTTACTCCGGTTACAATGTTGTTTACACCAATCATAGATGTACGTAGTGTATAGTCTGCTTTATTACCGCCACCAAATGCCATTGTAGCACCAGCACCATTAGAGGATGTAACAGCAGTTTTTAATTTGTCTGCAAAATCCTTCGCGGACGTAGCACTTTCACCAGGCGTACTGAACGAAGTACTAGAATTAGTGATTTCATTACCCGCACCATATACAAGAGCGCCATTGGAATTCGCTACACGGTTGGCAACACCAGTAATAGCCGTTGCTACACCTGCCGTGGAGCCACCACTTGTAGATTCAATACTATTGAAAGCACCATTTACGGTAGCCCCAAAGTTTTGAGTAGGTGTTGAGAAACGACCACCTGTGTAGGAGGAACTAATGACATTGTATGTACCTGTAGTAGTGGTAAAAGCACCATTGCTAAAGCTATTAGCACCGACTGTTGTTGCATAGACGTTTAAACTGGCACCACGAGTACCATTATTATCTGTATCTATCGTAGTATCGCCAATAGCACCACGGTAGTTATGGGAACCAATCATGGTACTACCTGTACGAGCAAATGTGTTATTACCAATCGCAACAGAACCCACTACCTTAGATGGATCTGCCGGTACACGAGCAGAGGACCAAAAGCTACCAGAATATGATGTTTGCCCCATGCCCACAGCTGCTTCTGCACCACCTGCCATATTTTCAACATGCGCATTGGCACCAATAGCTACGCTGCCATTTTGACCAACATAATTCTCTACCTTTGCTTTGTTGCCCACTGCAATATCTTGTGTATTGTTGGCACTGCTACCTGTCCCATAAGCAACACCATTACCAGCACCTGCCGTAACATCCGCTGCACTAGCCACACATAAACTGGATAACAACATACCATTAATCAATATCGCCAATAAGCGTTTCCGTTTGTTCATAATCTTCCCTCTCCATTTACAAACAAATACATAATACGATCTCTCACTCATCATTTATTCATGATGTTTACATGAATTATATTATCATATTTTAAATATTTGTAAATAGTTTGTTTATAATTATCTTAAATTTATTAACAGTTTTATAAGATAATTAATATAATAAAAAACGGATAGCTAATCGCAATGGACTAACTATCCGCTTATATACTGAGGTTTTTATGAATGATCTGTTTATATTATACAGCTATCTGAGTATCTCAATATTATCTGTTATTCAATTTTTGTACGAGCATATCTACTGTTTCTTGTAACTTTTTATTTTGGGCCTCCAATGTATCAACCCGTTGTTCGAGAGCATTATAGGACGCAGGAGAGATTTTTTGTAGCGTTTTGTTTTCACCGAATTTATAGGATACACCAAGGTTGGCCATGATGTGGTCATTAACGGTAGCACCGGCTGTGAGGAGCAAGTTTTCCTTTGGATAATACCCCACACCGAGGGCTAGCGCATTGGCATCTTTGTAGTGGCCAATACCACCCATCACTTGTACTCGATTATCTGGATCAAATTGCATTGGATGTAATGCAGCTAGTGCCGCAGCACGAGCATCGCCTTTATTGGCCTCTTTTCCAATGTTGCTAATTTTGTTATATAGATTATCGATTTGTTGATTTGCACCATATAATTGGGAACCATTGATAGCATCCGTAGAATCCGCGCTTACGCGGCCTGCCGCTACATGAGTAATCGTCCGTTCTTGACCGTTAGCGCCTACGGATACGGTGGATACCGGTGCAGTGCCGGCAAAGTTTACGGTGCCACCTGCATAAGTGTAGCTTGGAGTGCTCACCACATCGCTACTTTCAGCAGTGGATTGACTACCAAGCACAACTGCATTATTCAAAGTCGTATCTACGTGATCACCTAAGACATAGGTATGATTAGCCGTCACATGATTATAGGCGCCAACAACAGCATTGCTTTCACCCTTTAACTCTGCATTATGGCCTATACCATAGTTAAAATTGCCATCTACTGTAGAGTTAGAGCCAATCAATACTGTATTGTTACCAGTACTGCCACCAGCTTGGCCAGCGCCAAGCCATACGTTTTTATTACCAGTCGCACCAGAACCAGCGAAGGAACCGATGGCAATCGTATTGGATATAGTCGAATTAAATCCAGCGGCGAAATTACCAAGGAAGTTATAGTCGCCCTTGCCGTTTAAAAAGGTTTTCGAACCAAGTGCGACATTGGCACCACCACTGGATCCATTCAACGATATCCGGCCAATGGCGATATTATTGCCCTTTGCATTAGGATCGTTAGGTTTTTGATATGGATTGCCATTACTAGTACCCGCTTGTCCACCAAGGGATACATTGTCCGAATTAGTAAAGTTAGAATCTCCTGGTATACCGATATTATAGGCTACACCACCAGTTGAAACGATAGGTGTATCAGCGGCTTGCACTAGGCCTATAGAAGATACACTAAACACACTCATCATTGAAACAATACATAATTTTGTTGCGTAATTCATATTACGACCCTCCCACACTCTCAAAATGTGTTGCTATACTCCCGCTAGCGTTCTCGAGGCACCATAAATTTCAGCCACCACATAAGGGTTCCCGCAGGTACTCAATTTGGCGAGTATCCGTTTCGTATAATCTAGATGTTCTAACAAAGCATCGCGTAGTTTACGTTGCACGTGGTCAGGGGAATGAAATACGAGTATAGGATCAAAGTCTCCTATGATGATATACGTTGTATGTGGTTCTGGTCCTGGCTCAATGCGGTATTGAAATGGAATGATAACGTTGAATAAACCATATACCACATCACGCCCGATGGGTTTGCGCGATTTCAGGCTCGCAAAAGTCATGTTCGGACTCATCGTTCTAGGGTCCGTATACATCGGCTTTGACCGCCTCGACGATTGAACGCCGTTTGCTAGAACTCCCTCGTGGTGCGCTACTTCTCTCAATACCATCTTAATGGATTTATGGATGATTTCACGCCGACCATCTACATAGTAACACGCGGTACAATCACCGCCGTCAATATAGATTGGGATCAAGCAACATATATGGTGATCTACATCGCCATATATTGCATTTGGGTTACAAGAAATTAATTCGTTATTACTTACATTTGCACACGTTGTATTCAACATTATCTTAACCTTTCTGTAAGATTAATAAATAGTCAGTAATAAAATAAGGAATTCCTCTTGTAAAAGCTTATAAATAACACGTGTTATAGTAGGTGCTTTAGCAGCACTTATGAGTTAATTGTATACCTATAATTACAAACTGTAAATATATAAATTAAAAAATATTTTAGATTTTTTAAAGTTACTTATAACTATGCATATTTTGCATATCTTGCATATCGAATTCTTTGTTATCCGCTACCATCATATAGTACCGCAATTGGTCGATGGCCTTTTTATGGCGTTGTTGCACAGCCTGTCTAGACTGATGGGTTTCACAGCCTATGTCTACGCAGCTCTTGCCATCTCGATATAGGGCATACAATAACTGTTGTTGCTGCCGGGGCAGTTTTCTGAAAGCAGACCACAGACGATTGCGCAATTCGTCTTCTGTCACCGTACCGACAATATCTCGTTCAAGATCCACATCGCTAGAGAACTGATCCATCGCTGGCTCTGATACATCATCACCAGTACATAGAGGCAAGGTCAACTCGTGGCGCCACTGATGAACTGATTGTTTATAAAAATTAAGATAACCATAATGAATGGCTGCTTTCACATAGCCAGAAAATGGTACCTTTCCCGATGTGTGAAAGCTATAGATGGATTCGATAAAGATGATCCACAGAAATGATTCGACGTCATCCGTCATCATAGCCGTACTACATCGGGTTGCATACCGCATGATGAGCGGCCGATAGCGTCGGCATAGCTCGATTTGTGCCGCATCGATGGTCAGTTCCTCGATGGGCCATACGGCTCGTTCCGTACTGAGCACCGATACACGACGTTCTTGGCAGACGCGCACTAAACTAAGGTCTGTCACCGCTTGTAACACCTTTTGGGGACAAACCACATGTTTCACGTTCATATTCGTTCCTTTCTGCCTAGGCTTACTTGGAATATACACCCAATTGAGTATTTAGACAAATGAGAAATTCCGCCATAAATGCATACATTTACAGCGGAATTTTTGTTGTTACATATGTATTTGTGTATAATTACAAACCTATTTCAGAAAAGTACGTCAATTTAGATCAATTTTACATAGCTACATGAATTTGAATCGATCGTTGTACAATGAGCGAATTCGAATTCATTTCACTAAAACGATTGTATTAATCGAGTGTATCTAGCGCAGGTTTTGCAATGGTATCGTAAATATATTGCCCTTGACCACAGTTGATTTCCTCAAGATTTGGGAACACGAACTGGTACCAAAATTGGAACATAGTATTCACAAAATGGTAATCTGCGTAACGCAATGGACCACGGCTACCACCTTGAATACGTCCAATAATTTCCATATCTAAGAGGTCGGCCATACGGGTTGCAAAGGTACCACTCTTAAGCTCACTGGCATGACATAATTCTGTATAGAACGGCTTATCCAGTTGTGCCAACGCATAGAGAATCGCATTAGCGGCGCCTACATTACGAATGTAGCGCATAAGCAATCGTTGTGGTTCCGTACATAATATGCCTTGTGGTTTAAAGAATAGACGCACAATATTTTCATCTACCGATAAGGCGGGATCTATATGCACGAGGTTCCCCGGCATACCGCCTGTTACATGGTATAGCTTAACAAGATCTTCGTCCGTATAGTCCCAACCTAATGCTCTCACATCATCAAGTGTGAACGGATTGACCTTGAAATAATTATGAATGTAGGCTGCAATCAAACTTGATTCGCCTAAGATTCGCCCTTTTAATTCGTCCACATGGGTTCCCATGAGAAGTACGAATACTTTGCCATGGTCGCGATAGGTTTCCATCAAGTCACGCAATATGATAGGCGCTTGTGGAACCGTATCCACAAATGAAGGATAATCATCTATGATGAGCATGATCCGCTTGTCAAGACTTGCTTGAAAAACGCCACGCAATGCATCCTCTAAAGTCTTAAAAGACCCTGATGGCACCTTTAGTTCTCTCTCAATTGATCGAATATGAATGGACTCATTCGCCAAGCGTCCAAGCAGATATATGGTATGACCCTTGCCTAATCGAGCCTGTAACGCTCTAGCGATATACGTTTTACCAACGCTGTAAGGACCGTGTACAACACTCATTTCCATGCGGTCCTGATTGTATAGTTCCATTATGGCGTCAATGACCACCTCATGGTTACTACATTTCATATAAGATCTCACCTCCCTTAAAATAGTTCTCAGGAGTTTATTATATCATAATTTAAATAAACTATAAAATATATCTTGTAAATTTTAACAAATAGATAATAAATTCATTTTTTACACATAAAAAACTCTTTTCCCATTATGATATGTACCCCTTCCAGTAAAGAGGGTACATTATTACAAGAAAAGAGTTTCTATGCCTAATTTTACATTCTTATTATTAAAGCTTACAGTTGTAAGCCATATCTATCGGTCATTGCTAAATTTCATGAGCATGATGCGGCGCACCGATTCATCAAGCCGTGCTTCGGAAATGGTTCCATTCTCTACAGCCTGCGTCAATGCATCGTGAACTGCCTTGATGTGCTTGGCATGCTTACAAAGGATAACCATGTCGCTGCCTGCATTGATGGTGCGCACCGCATAATCCTCTATGGACATACCAGCAACGGCAGCACCGACCTCGATATCATCGGTCATCACCACGCCCTCAAAGCCCAGTTCATTCCGTAGCCAATCTGTAATGATCGGTTTAGATAGACTCACTGGATGATTCGCATCGATAGAGGGTACTTTCACAGCATTCACCATAATCATAGGATGTTCGTCACGCGTCGCATCGATAAGCTGAGCAAATACGCGACCATCATCGTCCATGAGGCTCGCCTTCGACGCATCTAGTTTCATACCCGGCACCGTGTAATCAGCACCGCCTGGAAAATATTGATACGCTGTAAACACGCGATTCGCCGCATAGTGTTTGGTAATGGTCTCACCGATTTGCGCCGCCCGGTCCACATCGCTCGTGTATGAGTAAAACGAATGGGTATTCACCATAACACCCAAATTGAGATTGAACCCAAGGTCGCGCATCTCAATGGCCGTGCGCGTCGCTAGACTCGACACCGCATCAAGCCCCTGCTTCGATAACAACTTAGGGTCCGTCCACGGTAGCATCAAATTAGGTCTATACTGCATGCGTTCTCGATTCATGGCGATGAACGGTGGCATGAGGCTTGACGTATTCGCAGTGTCTCGTATGCCTTTTGTGAAAGCCCGCACTTGTTCCTTAGATTCCATATTATCATTATCTAATACAATACCGCCTACGCGATATTTACGTACTAATTCTTTTTGTGACTCGTCAAATGTAGTGCCTTCTAGACCGATACACATTAACTGACCAATCTTGTCCTCTTGTGACATAGTGCGCACACTGCGGTCCGCCTTTTCCACAGCCGACGCATTCATAGCGGCAATCGCCTTATACCCTACGGGCGCACGATCAGAACTTGCCATCGTACTTGGCTCCTCTCGACTGCACCCTACAATGGTGCCCATCGTGACGATCGCCAAAACACCACAAGCTAGCCTCTTTACGAACTGCTTCATCTCTCTCTACCCTCTATGACAGCTCAAATACAATCAAGTTACGGTTAGACCTCTGCCCCCCCAGTCATCAGTCTATTGTTAACACTTTATACATTCTATTATATACCATCTATTTCATTAATGCCTCATTAGAAGACCACAATTTTCAACCTGCTGATTTGCTGATTCTGCATATTGATAGAAAGTAATGCATACAGATTACAAGTTAGAGATTTCTTCAGACAGCCTCATATATACAAAATAAAAACTGCAACCTAGTCATATATACTGTAACTGATACATTCTCAGTATACATAAGACTAAATTGCAGTTTTTAGGATTATTTACGAGTACGATTAGCCTCTGTTTCATCGGATTCAGATGTCGTACCTGTCGTTTGTTTCGATGTATTATGGAAGGTCATCACCGTTTTAGCCGCTACCTTTTTCACTGGGCCTGTTGGTAATACAATAGGTATTTGAGTGTTTACTTTCACAGGACCATTAGCAGGTACAGGGGCTTGAACCGGTGTCGATAACGCCTTGACGATATTTGGTTGCGGTGCCGTTGGCGCTACAGATTGAGCCGCCGTTTGAGCTGCTATCGATTGAGATGTTGTTTGCTGTGCTACCACTGGTTTTGGGGCTTGTTTAGGCGCATCCGGTTGTTGACGTGCCACACGAGCCGCCGCTAAGATACCTGGGTTGCGATATAATAACTGACCACCTTCGGTAGACAATTTTTGATCGTAATAATATACATCAGCGTTGTAATACTCACTACCGCTCGCCACATCATAACGCAAACCAATCATGGTATACACCGTAAAATGTAGCAACCCGTCCGGTTTACTGCGATCAATCGAATCGCGGTCCACGTACCAGTTATTGCCATTATAGGTGAAAGCATAAATATCTTGCCGAGCATCGGCATTGGGTATAACAGATATAAACAGCGCGGCTACAAACATAGCCACTGCGCATATACGTTGAAACATGAGGCCTCCTCATTATGAATTACTACCTATATTAATACTATATATATTATATGAATCACATTTTAATATATACATTAATATATACTAATGGTAGGTAGATTATGTAAGTATAAAAATGATTGTATACGATTTAACAACTTATTATACCACATTTTCTGAGATTGCGTTCCTCTCACATCCCTACTTGGAATTAGAACAGGCCTGTAGTATTGATGGGCCCCTTTGATACTGCTCCTAAAATTAGAACAGGCCTGTAGTAATTTCCGAACCTTCGTACATACCCTTTTAAAATTAGAACACGCCTGTTCTAATTCTAGAGACACCATATAATTGATTAAGTTTATTTGGATTTGACGATATATATAATTTTCCTTATAATAAAAGAAGATAGCCACGCGAGTAGTTCCGTCAGGCTCATCTCAAGAAGTATAAAAGTGATGAAATGGCCTTTCAGTTACCTAGTTACCTTAGGATAACGAAGGGCTATTTGTCTTTTCCAAGACAAATAAGAGAAGCTAATTATAAAGAGAACTTTTGTTTTACGCAATAAGCATCTATAAATACAGATATACGAGTTAAAATTATAAAAGCCCCAGAGTACTAACAGCTAATATATACGGCTATTAGTGCTCTGGGGCTATTTATATATCAACTATATCCTCAGATTGTTTTAGGTAAACATATCTTAGAATTTATGTGTAAATCCAGCGTTCACAGACCAGCCTGCTTTATAGTCGCCAGATAATCCGGTGCTTATATCAGCATAAAGGCTGTTGTTAGCATTGATGCCATAGCGGCCACCGAATGCAAGGTCAGTCCATGTGCCTTTAAGGTCTTGTTCTGTGGATTTCACAGTAGAACCACTTGTGTATGTAGTTTTTACCGAACCAGAGAAGGCATGGTTAACGCCGACACGAGTATAGATACTGCCTGCGCCAAAGGTCTTACCAATTTCAAGGCCAAGACCGCCAGCAGTGCTGCTTACGCCAGCTTGGTCTACATGCATGGTGCCTGCATTAAAGCTATCTCCACCAAAGTGAGTATAGCTCAATTGTGCTTGCGGTTCGATGTATACACCATTTTGTAATTTCACAGTTTTACCATAGCGAGCGCCGATAGTGTATGCATTAGCCTTCGTTTCGCCAGATAGGCTTTCACCAATTTCATTACGAGCTGTGAAAGTATTCGTTACACGACCAACTTGGGATTCAAGTTGAATGTATTGATCTCGGCCGAGGTCTTTCAAACCATAGGCGCCAACAGCAAAGGCCTTTTCTTTGCCAGAGCCATTGAACACATAATCATCATGGCCACGAAGGTAAGACACTTGACCGCCTACGGTCCAACCGCTACCAGTTTTAGCGTCGTAACCACCCTGAATGCGTGTATATGTGGTATCTGTATCAATACCTTGTGCATCATAGCTATATTGACCGCCACCGATATGGGCCCAAATACCTGTTGTTGCACCTTGTTGCAATGCACGAGGACGGTAAGTATTTGTTAATGTGCGCCAGCCGTTGATGTTGCTCATAATCGCAGAACGAGCACCACGCATATGAGGGGTATCATATGCCGTTGATTGGACTGGTGCCGGTTGCGGTGCTGGTGTTGGCGCCGGTTGTGGTGCCGGAGCCGGCGTTGGTTGCGGTGTTGGCACCGGCGTTGGTGCTGGTTGTGGTGTTGGAGCCGGCGTTGGTGCTGGTTGCGGTGTTGGCGCCGGTATTGGTGCTGGTTGTGGTGTTGGAACCGGCGTTGGCGCTGGTTGCGGTGTTGGGGCCGGCGTTGGTGTTGGTTGCGGTGCCGGGGTTACTGTTGTATTACCATACACGTATTTACCTTGACCATTTTGGTCCGCTTGCCATGTAATAGCGCCTTCTTTAGCATAACCAGATGTTAATACCTTGAAGCGTCCAGATTCAGCACCTTCAGAAGCAATGGCTACCGTGCCTTCAAGGTTTCTTTCACCAGTCACATAGTTATGGTAATACACCTTGTGTGCAAGATTATCTAAAACCTTGTTTACATTATCCTCAGTAGACAAGTCAAATCCCTTGCGGCTAGTGTATAGATGAGCGCCAGAATTAGGGGCCGCACTTGTGATATGAATGTCACCACCCCAGAAGGAATCAGCTGTTAAACCATTATATGTTGTGGTTGGCGGTGTATATTCTGGATCCTCCGTATCCGCATATTCATCATTAGGATCATACATAAAATTGACATGGCCTTCGAGTTTATCAATATACAGTTTATTATGCTCATTTTGCTCTACCGTATTTTTGAAATTGCGATTCGTAGAGCCAACGAGTCGATGTACACGGCTAGGCATAGTACTACTATCAAGATTAGTACCATTAAGGCCACCTTGATATAATAGCTCCCAACCCCCTCTTTCACCAAGGAACACATTAATATGATTATAATTTCTGTCATGTTCATCAGCTAAATTGAAAGCTAACCCAGACCAATTGGATTCCTCACCATCTATACCGATATTAATGATTGAGTCGAGATTTGGATCACTTTTAACTATAACATCGCCCTCAACGAATATTTGATCACCCGTAAACTGACCATCTTGGTCTTGAACGCCTATATTAATTGCACCGCCTTGAGCAAGGGCAACAGGTGTACTCACTCTACCAGAATAATACACCCCTTCTTTCAATGTAATGGTACCACCATTTTTACTGGTAGCAAATGCACTATGACCATAGCCAATATTTGAACGTCCGTCTTCAATAATAACCATACCACCATTCGCTACTATAGAAGATATATTTTTATCGTATTCTGGGAATACACGTATCATATCGTCACTGTTAGCTACGAAATCTGTATTATTAGTATACGGAGCGGTATACGCCGCATCTACCATCATATTAGGCATTACAAATCCAGCAATCGCCAGTGCCACAGCTAGCGATAGCTTTGCTTTACTTACATGTCTCATAATAGTCCTCTCACTCGCACAATGTAAACAAACTATAAATTATCTTAAATTATAATTTACAATTTGTTATTTGTAAATATGAGAGAAATAAAATTAGTACAGACCTGTAGTATTGCTTGGACCCTTTAATACCTCTCCTAAAAATTAGAACAGGCCTGTTCTATTTCTGGAGAGACCATATCAGGCTATCTTACAAATTAGAACACGCCTGTTCTATTTCTAGAGACACTATATCAGGCTCGTCTTGCTAATTACTACACGCCTGTAGTAATGTAAAAACCCTTTAATAAGTCCACCTAATTCAGTTACAAATGTATCTTTATCATCAAGACTCTAATTTTCCTTTAATTCGTATATCTGTATTTATAGATACTTATTGTTTAACTCATATGTTCGCATTATAATTGACCTAAGATAGTCGGCGAGGTTGGGCCTCTCTTCGTTAATGGAGGGAGGGATTCTCTATGAGTGATTATGAGTTAATCATGATAATTCTAGAGGTAATGACTGTTGTTATTGCCTTTGGTTCACTTGTAGCTCTTATTTGTCTTGGAAAAGACAAATAGCCCTTCGTTATCCTAGGATAGCTAGGTAACTGAAAGGCCATTTCATCACTTTTCTGTTTCTTGAGATGAGCCTGACGGATCTACTCGTCTGACTATCTTCTTATATTATA
>OBWG01000727.1_pt1 | contig 19468 bp, 22 predicted proteins | sample 1495221 | NCBI WGS metagenome assembly OBWG01 (sample SAMEA2580053, study PRJEB22360) | human gut metagenome | reverse complement strand
GTATTAATAACTTGTCAATTATAATTCTTTCATTTTATTTTATGCATTTTGTACATTCTTTCAGATAAAATATTTTTCGTTTTTAACCATATCCCTATTCTTTTCTTCAATCATGACCACCTGTCAAACGGATGGTTTGCTCTGCGGCGATAAGCCTTTGTTACTGGTTACGTCTCAAGGCGCTTCATATTGCAATTACATTCATTGACCAGTCTATGTTATGATTGCAGCTATTACTTTTATGATGATTCGTTATATCAACCTCCGGCTTAATTACAGATAAAAAATGGAACCAATGCACAAATACTCACATTGTTTACATATTTATCTTTACCAATTTAATTGCTTAACTTCCACCGCGCACCCGCATAGCGGGTGGTTTATATTTCGCGCCTTGAGCGCTCAACTGGCTAAAGCCATAATATAAAGAAGAGCTTATTACGATTGCAGTTCAAATCATAATAAGCTCTTCCTTATAAAAACTATAATCAAACAGATTCACAGAATCGACTTAATCAAATAGCATACGCACAGAACCTCTTTCAGTTATTGTTGGCGTATAAAGGTAATCTTTCGGACCAGTTTTATTGATGCCGCCAATTCGTTCAATCAGCAACTCGCAGGCTCTCCTTCCCATCCATTCAGCAGGCTGATTTACACTGGTCAAGGGTGGTGAAAGTATATTACCAAACTGCAAATCATCAAATCCAATGATTGATAAATCATGAGGGATCCTCAGTCCTTTATCTTTTGCATATTGATAAATCCCAAAAGCCATCACATCATTACTGGCAAACACCGCTGTAACATTTCTTTTTAGAAGATATTGGATGCCAGAAATTCCTGATATAAGGTCAAAATCTCCCTCGAAGAAGCAGTCAGCCATATTACTCAATCCGTTATTAATCAATGCTTCTCTAAATCCTTCAAATCTTTTACGCGCGCAATAAGAAGTTAAAGGTCCCGTTATACAACCAATTTTTTTATGGCCGTGTTTAATCAGATATTCCGTGGCCAGTAAGCCTCCATAATAATTATCTAATGTTACAAAATCACAAAAAACATCCTTGGCTGCTCTATCAAGCAACACTTTGGGTATTTTAGTCTCACTGAACATCTCAAGTAATTTTAAATTATTTCCATTCTGATCAATATCAATCGTAGGTACAAGAATTATTCCATCGACGGCTTTCGACAGTAGGAATGTAATATAAGATAAACATTTATCTGATTTATTATCAGCACTTCCTATTAACGTACCGTACCCCATCTGATAGGCATATTTTTCTATCCCTGTAGACAGCAACTGAAAAAAATTATTATTCATATCCGGAATAATCACACCAATATTTTTAGTAACCGACGTTTGAAACAGTTCCGAGGAATGGTTCGGAATATAATCTAACTCCTTTGCAATTTTTATAATTTTCTCTTTGGTATTCGTAGAAATGCGGCATGGTTTATTATTTAGAACCATTGAAACTGATGCGGTCGAGACATTTGCCATACGAGCAATATCCTTAATCGTAACCTTAGTCACTTAACACACCTTCCTCTTCCGTATACTGGAATTCTAATATCTTTGTTTAATAATACTAACCACAATACTTTTAGTCAAGTATTTTAATATCTGCGGAATCAAATTAAAGCAATCCGCATAAAGCACCCTGCACACGTTTTATTTCCCGCTAAGCTCCCTGATCAAATCATTCAGGGTGCATACCCGTCCGTTTTGATCCTCCAGCGAATACGTCTCCTGGTTGGCCTTCTTCGAGAAAAATTTAATCAGCTCCTCGAGGCTGTTCAGCAGAACGCCTTCCACCTCACACTTATGCCAGAATACGCCGGACTTGTTCACTGTAAGAAATGCCTCCTCGTATAAGGTATCGCTTAACGGCGTGCAGGAAAACCCGCACATTTTATCTTCTGAGATGCTCTCTGCCAGATCTTTATTTACGATCTCACCGTTTGTCCCAGTACAGAATTGGTAAAGCTTATCTGTAATCTCCGGAAACCATTCTTCTTCCCAAAATTTCTTAAACTCCTCGCACTCTTTTTTTCTCTTTCTGTTTACTATATAATATGTAGTTGACATTGGTTTCCTCCCACATTTTATTTCACTGCATATGACAATCCATTAACCAGTTTATAGATTGAAAAACTGCCTGGTATTTCTAAGCGCTGCCTGCTCCACGGCTTCAACGTCTGTATTTTTGACTGCGGCGATCTTTTCTGCCACATACTTTATATTTACCGGAACATTTCGCCGCGGTAGCCCCTTGATATTCAGCGGCGTCAAATAGGGCGCGTCCGTTTCGATCATCAGCCGGTCGAGGGGGATGCTTTTGACGGCCTCCACCACTTCCCTGTTCCTCCTGTCATCACAGATCCAGCCTGTGATTCCGATATAACACCCCAGCTGTAAATACCGGTATGCCGTTCCCCTTGAACCGGTAAAACAATGCACAACGCTTCTCCGGCACAGCTCCTGATGCTGTTTCATCAATTTTATAAAGTCCTGTTCCGCGCTCCTCTCATGAAGAAAAAGCGGCAGTTCCAGGCTCTCGGCAATGTCGAGAATATCCGAAAAACACCGTTTCTGATTTTCCTTAGTGGATGGATCTGTGTCGAAACCCAGCCCACCCCCCCCCACAGCAGCCACAATTCCGCGGTTGCGCTGAATCAGCTCCAACAGCTGTCTCTTATAATTCTCGTCCCATCTGTCGGCATTGTGCGGGTGAATCCCGCAGGTGCACCATGCATACTCAAATCTGCTTTTTTTCAGATAATCGACCGCTGCCCGGTCTGATTTTAGATCCGTTCCCGTCACGATAAAGCCGACACCGGCTGCAAACGAATCCGCTGCAACCGTTTCCCGGTCTGAATCGAACTGCTTTCCCATCAAATTTAATCCTATATCAATATATTTTAACTCCATGTCGTTCCTTTCGGGAATGATACGGTATCATTCCAATCCTTATCTTTTCGTCAGAGGAAAGCAAAGCTCGAGACCCGGCAGGCAGTTACTTCCATATGTATGTTCCTCCCCCATCATTTTATACACAAATAATCCCAGCCGGAATCCTCGTAAAACTTCAAAAAGCCCGTTACCTCATATTTTTAAATGGTTCATCACTACCGCATTCCTGGCTCAGCGGAAACAGTTCCTGTTCAATCATCTCTTTAAATGAAACATAATAATTTTCAAAGCATTCAAAACACGCCGCATTCTTCGTGCAGTGAAGGCATTCAAAGGATTTCAGCGAGCCGTATTTGTTCAATATAAAACAGCACAGCTGATGGTATGCGCCGCCTAACAGCCAGGTATTGACCCGGAGCAAATCACGCAGGATCTCCTCCTTTGCCTCAATGTCTGCAGGCGTATAAAGGGGGATAAAGATGCTCGGATGAATATAACTGTTGGATCCGCTCTCAACCTGGTCGATTTTAGCCATCTTCTCATCATCAGTAATCCGGCCTAAGCCATGATCTTTTGCGATATCCCTCTTGCTGATGATCGTAAAATCACCTTTAAACGCATATTTCTTATAAAGATCGTCGTATCGGTTATTCTTTTTATCATTCATATACAGCAGAACAGATATATAATTCTCAGCGTTAATCAAATTAAACATGTCAAAAAACGCTTCCACGGAGTTCCTGGTATTTCTCCTGACCGGCAGGAAGCCGAAGCAATCCACATCTACATTGTTCTCTCTCAGATATTTCATATTGGCCTGGAAATTATCTTTTATTAAATAAAACAGCAGATAAATCTCCTCCCGCAGCACTTCCGGATACAGCTTCGCCGTCTTCATAACGGCAAAATCCAGATAGTTCATCAGGTTATATTCATCATAAAATACCGGATTAAAAACGTGCATGGAATCCTCCTGTTGTGGACGATATGGTTAATTATACCATAAATATCCATTTTATGGTTACAAATATGTGCGGTAATGTATAAAAGCGTGCACAAATGTTATTTTTACGCCCCAAATCTGTTCCCTCACCCTATATTATCTGCCGCCTGTACGAAAATATAGCGACAAATTATGTAAAATAGGAATCGACAATTCAACCAGAAATGCATATACTGTACTAACTAACGTTCATGAGGTGCCCCATGCCAGGCGGATGGTCTTATCAGTCATATCTTACGCCATATGACTCCTTCATATTTTTTAACGCAATCGGAAGACATAACGATTTCTTCTATACTCCCATAGCCGTAGCAACGCAGGTAGTAAATGGAACCAATTACAAATTCATGACAATCGCAGAACCGCAGACGGAAGATTTAAACCCACAGTTTGCTGTCGTAGATATTTATCAGCCACTAAACGGTGAAGCGTATGTAACCAGTATAACCATGCTCTAGTTTTTCATAACTGGAGCATTCCTCTTATCCTGAATGGTATACTCAGAACTACCAAAATAAAAAATGCCGGAGTCCTCTAAAAAAGGATTTCCGGTATTTTTTACATTGTAATTTCAGTCAAATTCTCTTCCACAATCCGTATATCTTATCCTCTCACTACACATCCTAACCAGGAGGTGATGAACATGTCCTATATTGCTCCCGCCGTCCAGGCCAAATTCGAGACGCTTTCCATCGATTTGAAAAATGAAATCCTGGAACGGAACGTGCAGATTAACACGATCTACGATCTTATCAACGTTCTGCAGGAAATCGTGAACGAAGGTCAGTAATCATATGATCCGCACCCAGAATCCGGACCGGAACCCCGATAAGCAGTTATCGGCTCCGGTCCGGATTTTTTATACATCTGTTCTGTCAAATCTATCTCAAAAAAGCACAAAACAGGAGGCAAATAAGATTTATAAATCCATCTTGACATTACATAATATGTAACGTTATAATAAAAATAACATATAGTACAAAAAACATCTCTACAAAAGGAAAAACGACACCGCCACGCCCCATCGGAAGATTCTGTTCTTTCGGTCTGCAAAAAGCGGTCTGCCGTAAAGGAGGATCTTATGTCAGAACGAAAAATGATAACACTCGCCACCCGTAAACAAATGGATATCTATATGAACCCGCAGCGTCAGCGCCTTCTAAAGGCCCTGGAAGTAAGCGGTAAGCCCATGACCCCCAAGCAGCTGTCAAATGTCTTAAAGATATCGGCTTCTTCCGTCTGGCTCCATATCAGGAAGCTGGAGGAACTGGGCCTGCTGGAGCTGGACCACACGGAATCCATCCATGGAATCCAGGCGAAATACTATAAAAAGCTTCCGGTCTCCGTCTCCATAGGCGGGAATCTGGATGATGATTTAAGGGAAGAGCGCTTCTATCTGTCGGATTATATCATGACGGAACTCTGGAATGGTTTTAAAGACCGCCTAAAGCGGGCGAAAGATAAGTCTGATGTGATGACGACCGGAGATTTTACCAGCGGAGTCGTCCATTTATCGAAAAAAGATGCGGAGGAGCTGTACCACTTAATCCTGGATTTCACCGATACACACTCGGTTCCGGGCGAAGACACGATTCCCTGGGAATTTGGTCTGGTGGCATATCCCCACAGTCCGCTTCCGGAAGAAAAGGAGGAGCAGCCATCATGAAACGAAGCCACATCCTGTTATTTGGGGCCAATGCCTTCGGTACCGGACTTCTCGCACCGGTACTCTCCCTCGTGCTCTTAAGCCATGGCGCCACCCTGGAAAACCTGTCGCTGTGCATCGGAATCTTTGCCGTCATGGTCGTCGTACTGGAACTCCCCAGCGGAATTATGGCGGATTTGATCGGAAGGAAACGAATCTACTTACTGTCTGCCTGTTTCATGATGGCAAACTACATCCTCCTTATGTTCAGCAGCCATTTCCTCATGCTGGCCGCCGCGTGCGCCATGCAGGGTATCGGCCGTGCTTTCAGCTCCGGCTCCATCGAGGCTCTGGAGATCGAGACGTATCTCCGGGAGCAGGAGGGCCGGAATCTGGAAAAGATCAACAGCACCATGGCTGTCACCGACAGCGTCGGCCTGGCTCTCGGGTCCATTACCGGCGGTGTCCTGTGATTTCTGGACGGCTCCTATAGTCTTCTCCTGATCCTGGCTCTGGCCATACAGGCGCTCATCCTGTTTCTGGCCGCCTGCTTTGTGAAGGAGCCTGCCCGCAAAAGGAGCCCCCTTTCCCCCGCCCTCCAGTTTAAGGAGCAGCTCCGGGGCCTGTATCACTCCCTCCGAAACAGCCTTTCGGTCATCACCATTGTTCTGATGTCTGCCGCCTACGGGCTACTTCTCTGTACCGTCGAAGTCTACTGGCAAGATCGGAAGAGCGTCAAGACATTTCTCCCCGAGCAGCTGGGATGGATCTTCGGTGTGGTCACCTGCCTGGGCTACTTAGGCGTCACCATCGGCAGTAAAGCGGCCGAGGCAGCCATGCAGTCCAAAAAAGCAGTGCTCACACCACAAAAGAGCTGGCGTACATACTGGATCCTGCGTTTCCTTCTTGTGTTAAGCGTCGCCGCCCTGGGATTTACCCACCGGGTCTGGCTGTTTCTGGCCCTCTTCGTCCTGGTCTACATTGTGTTGGGCGCCGGGAATCTGATTGAAAATACAGTCTTCCACGAGGCCGTCGGCAATGACCAGCGCGCAAGCATGATGTCGGTTCTCTCCCTGTCCCTGCGGGCCGGAGGGCTGGCCGCCTCCGTACTGGGAAGTCTGATCGTAAGCGGTCTTTCCCTGTCGTACGTCTGGCTTCTGTTTCCTCTGTTTTCAGCACTCACCATTGGCGGAATCATGATTTTCCACTACCGGGCCGGAACGCGCCGCCACGCCGCCGAAGCTGGCTGTTAAACCTACATCACCCCGGTTTCCTCCAGCTTGCGCTCGAAGAAATCGTTCATCCTGATCACCTGTTTTCGCAGAACCACGCCCACAAACAGGGAGATGGGCAGATATAAGAGGACCTTTGCCATATCCTCGCGGTATGCATTTCCGTAGATACCGCCGACGCACTCCCTCATGGCGTTAATGGCGTGTGTAAACGGCAGCATCGGATTGACCATACGGAAGAAATGCGGCGTCACCTCGATCGGGAAGGTTCCCCCTGCCCCAGCCACCTGAATAACGAGCAGAACGACCGCCAGGGCCTTCCCCACATCGCCGAAGGAGATGGTGAGCGTGTAGATGATATTGACAAACACCACGCTCGCCAGAACCGCCGCCAGCACGAATTTCGCCGGCTCCAGGCACTGGATCTTCAGCAGGTAAAGGTCTCCCAGCGACACGATTAGCGCCTGCGCCACACCGAACACCATAAAGATGAAGTACCTACCAAAGTATTTTTCATACGCCTTACCGCCATGAATTTTCTCGTCCTCCACGACGCGGCACTTCAAAACAGCCACCAGGACCAGACCTCCCACCCATATGGCGAGAATCGTGTAAAACGGAGTCATGGCCGAACCGTAATTTTCAATGGGATAAATTTGATTCTCCTCCAGATTCACTGGAGATGACAGGAAATCCCCCATGGTCTCCGGATCATTTTTCATGATCTCCACAATCTTGGCCAGCCGCTCGCTCTCCTCCACGGATTCCACCTCATCGATGATGCGGTCCAGTTTTTCCTCACCGGCCGCGATCATGGACGCAGTCTGGTCCAGCGTCTCGATCAGACTGTCAAAGGAACCCGTGGTCTGAGTCAGGGTGCCGTCAATCTGCGGCAGAAGCCCGTTAATACCGACTGCGTAATCGGACGCGGCGGAAATGCTGTCATAAAGACTGTCCATTCCTGCCGTCAGGGCCGGTTTCACCTGGCTGTGATACTGATCCGTAATCCGCGCCCCCTGATCCATCATCTCATCCAGTGATTTCCTGATCTCCTGTCTGGCGTCCTCCGGAAGCTTCCCCGTCCTTAAGACCGTGTCCTCTGCCGTCTCTATCATATGTATCATATTTTTCTGCCTGTCGATCTGGCTGGTAATCATATCGGACAGCACTCCCAGAACCTTTCCCGGTCCGGGAATCTTTTCCTTTAAATTGTTCACCAGATCGAAAAGCTTCTGGTTCACATTCAGCATTGTATTTAAAACGTCAGAGGCCTTGTTTAATTCCCCTGCCGCCGCGTTCGCATCACGGTCCCAACGGTCAATGGCATCGCGGACCGAGCGGTCCACAGAGTCCATCAGGCCATCTTCGATGTCCAGCACATTTCCCACGCTGTCTGTCATGGTGTCGGACAAATCCTCTGAGGTGCGGATGAGACGGCTGGCCTCCGCTCCCGTGTCCTGCCCCGACTTAAGCAGCTCCTTGGAATCCGGAAGCATTGCCTGAACACTGCTTAAAAGACCTTTTCCCGCGGTCAGAGACGATTTTAATGCGCCGACCGAGCTGCCCATTAAAACCAGGTCATTTCTGGCATCCTTCATGGAGGACACCATCTCATCCGCCAGATCCTCCTTCTTCCCTTCCACCGTACCGTAGGTGACATGAAATGCCTTTCCCAGTGCCTCAGAGGAAGCGCTGATCAGGGATTCATTCACCTGCTGCTGGATGGTGCTGACGCCCTTATCCGTTATTTTCGTGGCGATTGCATTTTTCTTTTCATTCACATAGTACTGAAGCGTCGGCTTCTGAACGTTCGACGTAAAGATGCTGGCCGTCTTCTCGCTGAAGTCCTCCGGAATGATGACACAGGCGTAATAACGGCCCGCCTTCACACCCTCCACCGCCTGTTCCTCATCCACAAACTGCCATCCAATCTGATCATTTTCATGGAGATTGGAAATAATCATGTCACCGATGTTTACGGTGGTGTCCAGCTGTTCAATCCGTGTCCCCTGATCCAGACTGGTCACAGCCACCCGGAGCCCCTTCGTATTGCCGTAAGGATCCCAGTTCGCCGCGATGTTGAACCACGCATACAGCGACGGCAGTATCATGATTCCCAGCGCTACGATAACCGCCACCGGATTTTTTCCTATGTTCTTTATATCTCTGAGAAATATGGCCCATATCTGCTTCATCTTTCCAAGCCTCCTTGTTTTGCCCTGAAGTGTGTTTAGAAGTGTGTTTATCTTTTTAAACGTAATGGATTATAGCGGTGTGGAAATTAAAAGTCAATAGGCAGATTGGGGGATGTGTCGTATTCCTGTTTCAGAAGAAAATCGCAGGAGAAAAAAAGAATCCCCGCCGCGCATTCCGATCTGCGAGGCGGAGATTCTTTTCTCTGCTTTTTTATCTGCTTTTTATTTCTGTTTATGTATCATTTTTCTTTTTATTCTATTCGTTCTAACGCTGTTTTTCTTCCGTAGTCGCACCGTGAATCAGAGCGTGTTTGAAAAGTGCTCTAACGCATCATCATGAAAGGAATATTCTGTCCGTTCATGCCGCTGTTCTGATTTCCGCCGCAGCTCTGACCGTTGGTGCAGTTCTGGTTGCCGGAGCAGCTCTGACCGAAGCCGCAGGATCCGTTATCTGCACAACCCTGACCGTAGCCGCAGGATCCGTTGTCCGCACAGCCCTGGCCGTAACCGCAGGATCCGTTACCCGCTAAGTTCTGACCGAGACCGCATCCCAAGCTGCCTCTGCTGCCCGTACCCGCGCCCAGCTGATTTAACATATTTGCCAAATTGCCGGTCTGTCCGCTGCAGTTAGTCATATAACCATTCATACCATTGCCGCCTCCAACTACCTGGATGGTCGCTGCGTGAGCCGTCATCGGTACACTGGCGATGCTCAGTGCGGTTGCTGCTGCCAGAACAAATAATGGTAACTTTCTCATGATAAAGTCCTCCTTGTATATTACAAAATTGTTACATTTCTGTTACAAAATGTATCATAACATACTGGTACCGCTTTATCACTAGGAGAAACATGGCAATTTCCCGCTTACTCTGCCAGCTCCAGTTCATCCATGGCGAGCTTTAAGGCTCCCATGATTCCCTGATTGTCATTCAGGCTTGGAAGAACGATATAGCTGTCCAAATCCTCCAGCTCCTTTGTCTGGATATAGCCGTTTAGCTGGCGCTTCACTTCTTCTCTCACCAACGGCATCATATGCTCCTGATGCATAACGCCTCCGCCCAGAATGATTCTCTGAGGAGACAGGATCACGATGTAATCCACGATGGCCTGACCGATATAGAAGGCCTCCATCTCCCATACTTCCTTCCTGTCTGCAAGCTCGATTCCTTTCTTGCCCCAGCGCTCTTCAATGGCTGGTCCCGCAGCCAGACCTTCCAGACAGTTTCTGTGATACGGGCATTTTCCCGCATACGTGTCGTCCGGATGCTTCGCTAAAAGCACATGGCCGCCTTCCGGATGAAGCATGCCGTGGAGCAGCTTTCCGTTGGAAATGATTCCGGCGCCCACTCCGGTTCCGATGGTAAAGTACACGCTGTTTTCCAGCCCCTTTGTGATGCCCCAGGTCGCCTCACCCAGCGCAGAGCCGTTCACATCCGTGTCGAAGCCAACCGGAACACCCAGCGCCTCTTGGAACGCGCCTACTATATTATAATTGGCCCATTTCAGCTTCGGTGTCGTGGTAATGTATCCGTAGGTCTCTGACTTTCTGTTTAAATCGATGGGACCGAAACAGCCGATTCCCAGCGCTTCGATCTCCTTGTCCTTAAAATATGCAATCAGCTTCGGCATCGTAATCTCCGGTGTCTCCGTCGGAATCGAAACCCGCTCAAATATCTCACCCTGTTCGTTGCCGATGGCACAAACCATCTTTGTTCCGCCTGCCTCTAATGCTCCAAGTCTCATCTCATTACTCCTCCTGTCTGTATTCTTCCTTTATCTGAATCCCGATGTGCCGCAGCTTCCTACAGAGTCCCTGACTCCGGATTGGAACAGATCACCGACATCTTTCCTTCAAATCTCAATTCTCCCGCCCCTGCCGGAACGATAAAATGCTGTCCCGTTTCCAGCGGAATTCCGTTTACATAGCCTTTGCCGCTGATCACGCTGACATTGGCAAAAAACCGGCTGAATTCTCTGGTAAACACGCCGTCGATCTCATACTTGTCCACAGAATAGAACGGACACGTAATGAGGTGCGTGTGCACAGCCCCCGGTATCTTTTCCGTAAAGGTGTCACAGGAGGCCTCTTTAAACGGCGCCTCGATGGTCGCAATACTCTGTTCCACGTGCAGCTGCCTCGGTTTTCCATCGGACAGTCTGTCATAGTCGTAGACACGGTATGTAATATCACTGCTCTGCTGGGTCTCCAGAATCAGAGTCCCGCCCTTGATGGCATGGACGCATCCCGGATTAATCTGGAAGAAGTCGCCCTTCTTTACCGGGACCTTGCGGATAAATTCGTCCCACTGATGGCCGCGGATCATGGCTTCCATCTCCTCATGGCTCCCTGCATGGTGGCCGATGACAATCTCCGTCCCCGGGTCACAGTCCAGAATATACCAGCATTCTGTCTTTCCCAGTGATCCGTCCTCATGAACCTTCGCATACTCGTCATCCGGATGGACCTGAATGCTTAAATCCGCCTTTGCATCAATAATCTTGACGAGAAGAGGGAACTGATCTCCCGGATAATTCCCGAAAAGCTCCGGCTTCTCTTCCCACAGGCTGCTCAGCAGCCGTCCGTCATACATACCGCCGGCGATCCGGCAGTCTCCATTCTTATGGGCGCTCACAGCCCAGCATTCGCCTGTCGTATCACTTGGAATCTCATAGCCGAACACGTCGCGAAGCTTCGTGCCTCCCCATATTGCTTCCTTGAACACAGGTTCCATAAACAGCAGTTCCATATGTTTTCCTCCTTATTATGACTCATTATACCACCCCTCAATGGTGTCTGTCATAGTACCATTTTACTCGAATAAAGGAAAAAGGGAAAGAGGAAATTTCAAATATCGTGAAGAAATTGACAAATAAGGTACGCAGACCCCGGCGGGGCTGCGTACCTTATATTTGTACTTCATTTTCTCCTGCTTCCTGCAGTCTCTTACTTCCCGTAAACTTCAATCTGCGTCAGCGCCGGGAACGGAGACGGATCATCTGCCTTGATCAAATTGCTGAGCTTCAACCAGGTGATTCCCTTTTTCTCAATTCTGAACTCATGAGGCTTCACGCTCTTTTCCATATCCACCACTTCCGTGGTGCCGTCAGAAAAGGTAAATGTCGCCTTTACCCACCAGTTATCATGAGGGAAATCGGCTCTCGTAACGAGAACAATCCTGTCAAAATCCACGGGACGGCCGAATTCCAGGGTCATCTCCGCATCATCCTGACGGTTAATTCCCCAGGACTCATACGGCCATTCACCGTGAGATTCGTTGGAAACCACGCCGTCAATGGCATTGCGCGCTGCGAACACCGCTTCGCCGCGTGTCTCCACATTCGCATACACATGGGGATAACATCCCGGATCGCCGTGCTGGTCCATCACGTTCTTTGCAAGATTGCGGTAAGCCGCGGTCTCATACGCCTCCGCTGTTCTCATGGTCAGATAGTGTTTCTCCCCGGCAAATGATTTTGGATTATAGGAAACCTTCTTCTCATCAAATGGGATCCCATAAACCACTTCGGGCTTCGTGATATAAACAAGCGCCTCGTCCATGGTGTCATCCACACGAACTACGTAGTGCTGGTTCACTGCGTCTGTCGTAAATGTGATGGTATCTCCTTCGCAGTACGCGCCCTCGTAAACGAGAACGGCCCGTTCCTCACCGCAGACAGAGCTTTTTACCGCGCCATTTTCATCTTTTATGGTAATCGATACTTTCGCCATCGTCTATTCCTCCTGTTCAAAATAATCTTTATATTCCACATCGATCTGGTGTTTCATGCGTTTCATGCTGTAATAGAGATGTTCCTTCAGGGAACGCTCCAGTCCGGCAATATCCTTTTTCTCCAGCAGTTCAAAGAGCTCCGTATGCTCCCGTATGATCCTGGTAAAATCCGTCTCTGTAACGAAATCCAGCATACGGAACCGGGTATAGTGAAGCTGCTGCGCCTGAATCATATCCCAGAGCTTCATCTTGTCCGTGGCCCGGAACCAGATAGCGTGCATCTCCGCATCCATGCGGTAGAACTGTTCCGGCTCGAATCCCTTCTCCTGAATGAGGGCCTGCTGCTTTCTGATCATGTAGCGGACCTCCTCCATCCACAGCGGAGTCGCAATGTCCACAAAATCCCGCATGACCATGGTCTCCACCGCCACGCGCATATAGATCATCTGCTTGATATTGCTCAAATTTAAAAGCGTTACCTGAGTGCCGGAATAGGGCACGGAAATGACGAACCCCTGCTCCTGCAGTCTTCTGACCGCGTCTCTCACAGGCGTCCTCGAAACGCCGAAACGCTCGCAGATCTCATTCTCACTGATCATCTGCCCCGGTTTCAGCTCCAGGTCCAGTATCTCCCGCTTTAACGTCTCAAAAACGAGCTCCCCGCGGTTTTTATAGGCTTTCGTCTTCTCTTCCATGGCACCTCTCCGTCATCATTTCTAAAAAACATGCCATGAGCTCTGCCGGAAACAGAATCATGGCATGAATATTCGTTCTTTTATAACCAGGCTTAAGTACACCGGGTGCTCATAGTATAGCATAACCTTTCTTTACGGTCAATTACCGGCTATGCAGCGTTACCGTTCCCGCCGGTCCCTGTTTTCAGTCATTTACTGCGGCTGCTTGCCGATATAAGCCAGGATACCGCCGTCTACGTAGAGAACGTGTCCATTAATGAAATCAGATGCATCGGAAGCTAAGAATACTGCCGGTGCAGCAAGGTCTTCCGCTTCTCCCCAGCGTCCTGCCGGTGTCTTGGAAATGATAAACTGGTCAAATGGGTGTCTGGAGCCATCTGGCTGTGTCTCACGTAACGGAGCAGTCTGAGGAGTCGCTATGTAGCCAGGTCCAATGCCGTTACACTGAATATTGAATTCACCGTATTCAGACGCAATATTCCTGGTCAGCATCTTTAAGCCGCCCTTTGCCGCCGCATAAGCGGATACAGTCTCACGTCCAAGCTCAGACATCATGGAGCAGATGTTGATGATCTTGCCGTGTCCCTTCTTGATCATAGACGGAATAACTGCCTTGGAAACGATAAATGGAGCATTTAAATCAACGTCAATCACCTGTCTGAACTGCTCAGCGGTCATATCACACATCGGGATACGCTTGATAATACCGGCATTGTTCACAAGAATATCAATCACGCCGACTTCGCTCTCGATACGGGCTACCATCTCATTCACAGCAGCCTCATTGGTTACGTCACATACGTAGCCGTGAGCATCGATTCCCTCTTCTTTATAGGAAGCAATTCCCTTATCTACTAATTCCTGCTTGATATCGTTAAACACGATCGTTGCGCCGGCTGCAGCCATTCCCTTTGCCATTGCAAAACCAATTCCGTAGGAAGCACCTGTAATCAGTGCAACTTTTCCGTCCAGCGAAAACTTGTCTGTTAAGTAATCCATGTTCATGATTTGTTTCTCCTTTACTTATTTCTTTTTGGTCTGGTCAGTTATTCCGTCATCCCGGTCTTTTTTCTAAATGTATTCAAATCTTTAAATTTGTATACAGCCTCAATGACTTGTATATAGACTAGCATAATGTATTCAGTTTTACAATGTGCAATATCACCAAACTATATTCCCTTTTTTTGTCATTATTTTTTCTTATCCGGATGATCGGCTCTTGAAAACCTGCGTGTGATGGAAAATTACTTTTCGTCAGCTGTAAGTCACATGTTGTGGGAAATTGAGTCCCAATGGAGGAGGTGCAGCGGGCTGCGCTGACTGTATAGGGGCTTAATATGCTGCGAAGCGGAGTGGGCAGCGGGTGGAATGGATTTTCAGATATGCGCTGGGGAAACGCAGGAAAAAAGCTTTTATAAAACGGCTTATTTCTGCGTTTCATAAAAGCTTTTCTGTTTTTGGCTTTTGGCTTTTGGCCTTTGGCTTTTCTTTTCTTTTTTTCTTTTCTTTTTTCTGTATCCTGTCTCCTGTATCCTGTTTCCACCGGCACTCAATGTGCCGGCGGATTTTATCGTGTCAACGAATATCTGTTTTTACGGGGGGATTAGTGGCAGTTACATCCACATCCGCTTTCATTAGCAGTACCAGGAGCCGTAATCGGCATTACGTTGTTATTATTGCCTGCCCAGAAGCCATCTCTGAAGCCGGTCTCATAACCTGCGTTAAAGCCTGCGGCATAGCCGCGGCGGAACTGGCAGCTGGCCCAGTCATTCGGTCTGCAGCACCAGGAATTATTATTATTGTTGTTATTGTTATTATTTCCCCAGGAAACACATCCACAATTACATCCGCAATTCCATCCACAACCTACATTACATTTATTATTACAACAACACATATGATTGATCTCCTTTAATTTATCAGGTTTGTACTATATCATATGCGAATATACCTTAGATGTGCATAATGGAAACATTCACTGCTGCTTACAGGATAGCCCAAACTCAGACACGGAACATGATTCTGTTTTTGAACTCCTGTGCCTTTCCCTCGTTCCAGTCGTGAACCGGTCTGTAATAACCGGCAATTCTGCTGTAGACCGCGGCGCGGCCCCCGCATTTTGGACACACGTTCTGCCTTCCCGGCAGATATCCGCAGGACTGGCAGATAGAGTAGATCGGCGACAGCGTATAATAAGGAATATCATGACCAGTCGTTATGTCGTGCAGCAGATCCCGCGCCTTCCTCCAGTCGTCAAACTCGCGTTCCATATAAACATGGAACACGGTTCCTGCCGTATAAAGCGGCTGCAGCTGATCCTGATTCATCAGAGCAGCTTCCAGGGAACCATCGTAGTCCGCAGGCAGCTTCGTGCTGTTCGTATAATACGGCGCATCTCCTTCGTGACCTGCCGTCCTGATTCCAGGAAATTTCTCCTTATCCAGCATGGCGAAACGGTAGGTAGCCGACTCAGCCGGCGTCGCCTCAAGACCGTAGAGATCCCCGTATTCCAGCTGGTATCCCACGATCTTTTCCTTCATATGATTTAACATGGCAGCGGCAAACTGCCTCGTCTTCTCTGATTCCATGCCCTCTCCCAGCCACGGTGCATTCAGGCCGGCCTCATTCATCCCGATAATGCCGATGGACGAAAGATGGTTGCTGAAATCAGACAGATAGCAGGCCGTATATGGGTACAGGCCATTCTTCAGCAAATTGGAGATCACCTCACGTTTCGTCCGCAGGGAACGCGCCGCCAGATCCATCTTCTCATCCAGTTTCTCATAGAAATCCGCCTCATTCTTTGACTGATACGCAATCCTTGGCAAATTGATCGTAACCACGCCGATCGATCCCGTATGTTCCCCATATCCGAAGAAACCGCCTGCTTTGCTGCGCAGCTCATGTAAATCAGGAGTTACCCCGTCATAGGAAATTCTCACATCTCCCGGTGTCAGTCCGCTGCGGACGTAATTCGTAAAATACGGCGTACCGTAGTGGGAAGCCAGCGAAAACAAAAGCCGGTTTCTCTCATTATCAGACCAGTCGAAGTCCGGAGTCAGCCCATAGGACGGGATCGGATACTGAAAACCGAGTCCGCTGGCATCGCCCTCCAGCATAGTCTCCAGAAATGCCCGGTCCACCATATCCAATTCCGCCTGGCACTCCCCATACGTGAAATCCATCTCCTGTCCACCCACGATGGCCTTCTGCGATGCCATATCCTCCGGAACCATCAAATCCAGGGAAATATGGGAAAATGGTGCCTGAGTCCCCCATCTGCTCGGCGTATTTACGCCAAAGACAAATGCCTCCATACACTTTTTCACCCGGTCATACGAGAGGTTGTCCGCCTTGACAAAAGGCGCCAGATACGTATCAAAAGAAGAAAATGACTGGGACGCCGCCCATTCATTCTGCATAATTCCCAGGAAATTAACCATCTGATTGCAGAGCGTGGCCAGATGCTTCGCCGGCCGTAATCTTTCCAGTAATTCCGCCGAGCCCGTCCATCAGAAGCCTCTTTAAAGACCAGCCACAGCTATAACCGGTCAGCATGGACAGGTCATGAATATGAAGATCACCGCCTATATAAGCCTCGGAAATTTCCTTATCATAGATTTCCGTCAGCCAGTAATTGGTCGTAACCGCGCCTGAGTTATTTAAAATAAGACCGCCCACGGAGTATGTGACCGTAGAGTTCTCCTTCACCCGCCAGTCTTCCACCTTCACATAGTTGTCCACCACATCTTTATAATCCAGCGTTGTCTTACCGAGATTCCTGATCTTCTCCCGCTGTTTCCTATATAATATGTATGCCTTCGCCACGTCCGTATAGCCGGCTTCCTCCAGCACCTTCTCCACGCTGTCCTGGATATCCTCGACAGCAATCTGGTCGCCCTTCATCTTCCCCTGAAAATCAGACGTCACTCTGATCGACAGCAGTTCCACAATATCCTCCGTATAAAATTTCCCCGTTGCCTTAAACGCCTTCCTTATAGCTTCGGAGATCTTTTCCAGATGAAATTCTACGATTGCCCCATCACGTTTTGCTACTAAAATCATGCCTGTCCCCTCTTTCCTTGTGTCTCATTTGCTCTTACAATACTCTTACAAATATACCAGATTTCCCGTGAAGTCACAACATGCAATAAGCCGAAATACTGTATACACAATATCTTGAGTAAAGGTTTCAACTGCTAACCTGATGCTTGTCCCAATTCAAATGTACACATTTTTTTCATAATTTCATCAAAGAATCTTCACATATCCCATGTATAGTAATACATGTAACAGAGAAAAACCAAACAAAACTTTTTTTCATACTCTGGCCGGCAAGAATCCCCCTCTTGCCGGCCCCTCCCTTTTTATCAGCAATTATTCTTTACATCAAAGCTGGGATTGAAAGCATAAAAATTCTTACTGTCTAAATTATCCTGGGTAATCCGCAGCGCCTCACCAAATCTCTGGAAATGCACAATTTCTCTTTCCCTTAAGTAACGGATGGGGTCACAAACATCCGGATCGGTCACTACGCGCAGAATATTGTCGTAGGTGCTCCGTGCCTTTTGTTCTGCCGCCATATCCTCTACCAGATCGGTGATCGGATCGCCTTTCGACTGAAACTCGCAGGCATTAAACGGAATTCCGCCTGCGGCCTGCGGCCAGATACCCGTAGTGTGATCAATGTAATAAGGGCCAAAACCTGATTCCACGATCTGCTCCGGCGTTAAGTTTCTGGTGAGCTGATGAACGATTGTCGCTACAATCTCAAGATGAGCGAGTTCCTCTGTTCCAATATCCGTGAGGAGTCCCTTGCACTCCTTATACGGCATGGCGTAGCGCTGGGATAAGTAGCGCATGGAGGCACCCATTTCGCCGTCTGGCCCACCATACTGACTCATAATAAACGTCGCCATTTTCGGATTCGGTGTTGTAATATTTACCGGATACTGTAATCTCTTTTCATATCTCCACATCAGCCGCACTCTCCTTCCCAAGGCCACGGATTGTTGACCCAGGTCCAGTAATTATCGGACCGGACTTCGTCAAACATCAGCGGGCCGCACTGAGCCTCATAGGCATCCATTGCCTGTTTCCGTAAATCTGATACATATTGATAGTAATTCAGCGCATCCTGATCACTGGGATGAGTATCCAAATAGAGAATCACATCGTCCATAGCGAAGCTCGCCTCATAGACTGCTTGAAGCAGAGCGCTGCAGTTCATATCGGTATTTGCCATTATCTGCACCTCCCCATGGAAAACGGTTTATCCAAATCCGGGAAAATTGTCCCTCTGTTCATTGCTTTTTCAACCGGATAGACCTGCTGCCAGCGCTGCCACGGAACGTATGCCATGCCTACCGGAAACTGATCGATATCACAGGATGAGTTCATAGAAGAGGAATTCGTCGGCATTTCTGGACGAACGGCTGATTCACGGCCTGACATTACCTCCCGGCGGGCAACCATACCTGAGTCCATCGGTGCATTCGACTGCGGCATTGCGCCACGCCCCATCGGCATCTCCGGCTGCATCATTGATCCGCGATCCATCGGCATCTCCGGCTGCATCACCGCGCCACGCCCCATCGGCATTTCCGGCTGCATCATCGATCCACGCTCCATCGGCATCTCCGGCTGCATCATCGATCCGCGATCCATCGGCATTTCCGGCTGCATCATCGATCCGCGGCCCATCGGCATTTCCGGCTGCATCATCGATCCGCGGCCCATCGGCATCTCCGGCTGCATCGCCGGCCCACGCCCCATTGGCATATTCGGCGGCATCGCCGGCCCTGGTCCCATCGGCATCTCCGAACGCATGTTAGGTCCACATCCTGCCGGGATATTCGGCGGCATCGCCGGTCCTGGTCCCATTGGCATATTCGGCTGTGTCACTCCTCCACGCCCCATTGGCATTTCCGGCTGCATTACCGGCCCACGCCCCATCGGCATTTCCGGCTGCATCGCCGGTCCTGGTCCCATCGGCATCTCCGGCGGCGTCGCGCCTCTACGCCCCATTGGCATCTCCGGCGGCATT
>OBWG01000718.1_pt1 | contig 19678 bp, 17 predicted proteins | sample 1495221 | NCBI WGS metagenome assembly OBWG01 (sample SAMEA2580053, study PRJEB22360) | human gut metagenome | reverse complement strand
GTTCCTACGGGGCCAGTTCCCCGCGGGCAGCCGGATCCAGACGTGGGAGCTGGATGATCCCAGAAACACGTTGAAGGAGGCTGGTACTCTGGAGCACATCGATGACGAGGGCCGGTTCCATGTCCGGCAGAGCGATGGAGGTGAACGTATCCTGACCCTTGGGGAGGAGATGTTCTCTGTCCACCCGCCGGAACCAAGTCTGCTCAAGCTGTACATGCCAATGACGGTCGGCTTTTATGAGCCGGATGGCTGGGGGAACTGGGACGAGAGAGAACGGTTCCTGGACAGCCAGGAAGCGGCCGGCTATGCAGATGCAATTGCCGGGGCGCTCCACCGGGCAGAACTGCCGGAGGAGGAGGCACGCGGCCTCATGCACTACTATGACAGGGAGGATGGCGTAAACCGCAAGGTGCTGTCCTGCCGTTTTACCGCGGAGGCCAGAGACGGCAGACTGTGGGGAGTGGCGGAATGCCTGGTATCGGGCTCTCTTACAGAGGAGGAATTGACCACGCTGAAGGAGATGGCTGCCGGACAGGCCAGTGACGGCTTTGGAGAGGGGTTTGAGCAACGCCCCATTGATGCGGGCGGCCGGGAGCTGTTCGCCCACCTGTGGCAGTGTGAGAACTGGGAGATTCAGACGGAGCAGGAGTGGTTCGGGCAGACGCAGGCCCAGGAATCCCACGATAACGGGGCCCCCGCCGAAGCCCAGCGCAGCGGGTTCGGTGGGGAGAGGAGTTCCGGCGAAATGAGTGAGCATTGCCCGCAGGGCGAGGCGAGGGATATGAAGCACGGAACGACGATGACGATGGGGGGTATGAGCCGTGGATAAGGCCTTTACAGTATCCCTGTGTAATCCGGACAAGGATACTTATGTGACACTGGAGCTTCCGGCAGACCCGTATACGGTCCTGGATGCCTGGGAACGGCTGCGGCCCGCACCGGACACCAGAGTGGAATGGGAGATAGAGGACTATGGGGAATTCCCCGTCCTGTTCCCTGGCCTGCAATCTGGCGAGGGCTTCCCCGCGCTCAATGCCCTGGCGGAGCGGCTGGTCAGCCTAAGTGAACAGCAGCGCACTGCCTTCGAGGGGCTGGTCAGGCTGGAAAGCAGACGGAGCGGCGTGATCCCTCTGCACATGTTTGCCGCATTGGCGGAACAGGCGGAGCACTGCCAGGTGGTGCCCGAGGCCACGGACGACGCCTCGTTGGGCCGGATTTACGCGGCAAACGGTTCCATCCCCGAGGTGAAGGATGTGCCGGACAGGGTGTTTGAACTGCTGGACTTCCAGCTCCTGGGCCGCCGGGTCCGTCAGTCGGAGGGCGGGATCTTCACCAGGCAGGGGTATGTGGTACCGGATGGGAACTGGAAGCCCGCAGAGGGCCAGGAACCCCGCAGCGCGCCGGAGGCCCCGACTAGCTTCTTTCGGCTGGAGCTCCAGCTCGGGGAGGAACGGGCGGAGCTCACCCTCCCCGCCGGACAGGAGCTGGTGGAGGTGCGTGACCAGATGGATGCTGTGGGCATCTCCAACTGCACCGTCACCGCCTTCCACAGCCGGGTGCCCCAGCTCCCGGCGGCGTGGGCGACCCCAGAGCAGCTGGACACCCTGAACTGCCTGGCCATCCGGCTGACCGTGCTGGAGGACCGGGAGCCGCTGAAGCTGATCAAGTACAAGGCGGTACTGGAGGCGTCGCCTCCCACCAGCCTGGAGGATGCCATGGCCCTGACAGAGCGGCTGGACGCCTACAATCTGAATTGGGCTGCCGCCTCACCCGAGGACGTGGCCCGCGGGGAGCTGCGCCGCTCCATGGGGGAGGAGAATGCCGACCTGCTATGCCGGTACCTGAACCTCTACGGCTACGGCGAGGCGCTGATCCAGCGATACGGGGGCGAGCTGACAGACTACGGTCTGCTAACCCGGGTGGATGGCCAGCCGGTGCAAAACCCGCTGCCGCCCCAGCCAAAGCTGGGCGGCATGGAGATGGGGGGATGATGATATGGACAGAGAAGGACTGATAAACCTTCCCGGCAGGCCGGAGGAGCAGGCATGGCTGCGGGAGCGGTTGGGAGTGATGACCGTGCGGGAAGAGTTTGCCATAGAGGCGGGCCCTCCAGCGGGGCGCCCCCGCCGACGCCAAGGAGATGGTCAACCTGCTGGCAGGCCTGGACGAATACGAAGTAGTGGGCGGTATCCAGAGTTATAAGGATTTGGGCCTGTACTACCTGGAGGAGAATGATACAAGGCTTTTGGAGCTGCGGGAGTACGTCAACCTGGAGGAGCTGGGCCGTACCTGCGCAGATCTCCACCCCGGCCTGTTCGTGGGAGGCTGCTATGTGGTATACCCGGAGCGGGAGCAGCCAGAAGTATACGACGGCATCGCCCTGCCGGAGCCGGACTACAGCTGGAGCCTGCGGCTGAAGCTGGCCTCCTCCGCGGTGCCGGAGGGGGTGTGGCTGGCCCTGCCGGACTACAACGACGTCACGGATGCCCGCCCCGGAGAGATCCGGCTGGCCCTGGACGCTCTGGGTGTGCAGACCATCCGGAAGTGCACCCTGCTGGAGGCCCGGTGCAGCCTGCCGGGCATCACCGGGCTGGAGGACGCCTATGCCGGCCGGCTGGAGGATCTGATCTACGACGGCCAGAACCTGGGTTTTATCCTCCAGGAACAGAACCAGGGGCAGAAGGGTTTCCTCCAAACCTGTCTCTGGGCCCTGGAGCATGAGGGCTGCACCACCCTGCCCGCCGCCCTGAATGTGGCGCAGAGCCTGAACCAATATCAGGTGGTGCGGACAGACACACTCCGAGACTTTGCCCTAAAGGAATTGCAGGCGGTAGCAGACGGGGCAGAAGCGGTGGCAGCCGGCTGCTTCGACCTGGAACGCTATGGACGGGATTTACTGAAGCAGAGGGGTTATACCCAGACATTGGACGGCGGAGCCTACATCCTGGGCCCCCGTACCCAGACCCAGGCGCCCACACAGATACAGAAGATGTAAGCTCATACCATCATAGATCGACAGAGGCCGTTTTTCCGAAGAGGACAGCGGCCCCTGCTTTTTTGCCCCCTTTTTCGGGAGAGCGGCCCGGAAAAGGGGGACATCATGAGAGCAAAAGAACAAGAGCTGCTGCGGTACCTGAAAAAGCATTGCCTTGGCCAGCAGAATGCCCTGGGCGGGGAGAAGCTGATGAAGGTATTCCGCATCAGCGGAACAGAGCTGCGCAAGCTGATCCATGACCTGCGGGTAGACGGGACGCCCATCTGCAGCGACCGCACCGGCTACTTCTACCCTTCCAACAGCGGGGAGGTGTATACCACAATCCTTCAGCTCCAACGGATGGAGCTCGGGCTGCGGATGGCATCCTCGGGCATGACCCGGGCTATGGGCGCCTTCCGCCTGCCTGGGGGAGGTGAGGCGGATCGCTAAGCCCTTCTTCCCCTGGGTAGGCGGGAAGCTGTTCCTGCTCCCCTACATCTTCCAACTGCTCCCCAGGAGGGCGCCCCGTCTGCTGGAGGTCTGCGGCGGCAGCGGCGCGGTGACCCTGGGCTTGGGCGCCGGGTATGCCCCGCTCCGGGTGTATAACGACGTGGATGTGGATCTGGTCAACCTGTTCCGCTGTGCCCGGGATCGGCCCCTGGCGCTGCTCAGGGAGCTGGACTTCCTGCCCCTCCACGCCCGGGCGGACTTCGAGGTGGTGCTCCGCTTCCTCAACCACGGGTATGACCCCAACGACTTCCTGGAGGAGGAGCTCCAGATCGCGGAGGAGTACTTCCCGCCCATGGACAGGCAGGAGGTGAAGAAGCTCCTGATGGGCCGGGCCAACCTGCCGGACGTACAGCGGGCTGCGGCCTATTATCTGAGCATCCGGTACAGCTACAGCGCCACCGGGAACAGCTTCGGCGGGCGCAGCGTGGAGCTGCGCCGCTTCCTTGGCCTGCTCCGACGCGCCTCGGACGCACTCCAGGGCGTGGTGGTGGAGAACAAGGACTGCTGCGATGTGGTTCGGCAGTACGCCCGGACGGGTGCGGTGATCTATGCGGACCCGCCCTATCTGGAGGCGGAGAGGATGTACGCGCCCTCCTTTGCCCTCCGGGATCACGTCCGGCTCCACGATTGCCTGTGCGCCCCGGCGGCGCGGGACAGCCACATCGTCCTGTCCTATAACAGCCATCCGGACATTCTGGACCTCTTCGCCCCGGACTTTTATATTGTGGGCTTTGACCGCCCCAACCCCATGGCCCGGCAGGAGGACTCCAGGTACCACGAGCTGCTCATGACCAACTTTGACCCAAGCCCCATGCTCAACCGCCAGCTCTCCCTGCTGGATAACCCCGGACTGGTGTCCAGCGACCGGCCGGAGCTGCGGATCCTGTCCGCCCCTACCGGGCGGCTGCCTCGGGTGTGGGACTGGCCGCAGGACTAAGAATACGAGGTGAAAACAGAAGATGAAATTTACCATCTGCCATGACACAAGCAAGAAGACCCTGGCCATCCCCCGGGCCGCCCTCCAGCTCTCCGGACTGGAGGACGCGGAGCGGCTGGCCCTGCATACAGAGCACGGCTGCATCGTGCTTACCCGGCAGGGGGGCACTGCAAGGGAGCGGCTGGATGCCATCCGGCTGCTCTACGATCTGAACATCGGCATGGTTGTCCGCTTGGCTCTGGACAGCCGGTCAGCCAGCGGTATGCCGTGCAAAAGAGCGTCCGAGGTATTCCAAACCTATGACGCGGAGTTCCTGGATATGCTGGAGCATTGCGGCGTGGATTTGTTCGGGTTGGGCGCCCTGCTGACCCGGGAGGAGGATGCCGAATGAGCCTGGCCTATTACACCATGGATGATCTGCGGCTGGGCCGGGGCGGCTTCCTACAGAAAGGCTGGACGATCCGGCAGCGCCCGGAGCTGGGGGAGGCCCTGGCGCACTACCGGGGCATGCCCATCACCAAGCGGAAGGTGCTGGGCCTGACGGACGGCTTCCATGTGCTGGAGCTGGTGAAGAACGTGCCCCTCTTCCCAGATGATCCAGAGGGGGAAGATGTGCTGGCCTCAGAGTTGGGGGAGCCGCTGCCTCAATGGGCGGACACTCCAGAGGCCTGCCAGGCATTCCGCGCCTGTGTAGAGGATCTTGGCCTTCGCTACCAAATTGAGGGCAAGATCCTGGCCCCCATCCCCGTCAACAAGAAGCAGCGCCGCAAGAAGCTGGTGGGGAAATACCTCTGGCCCGACGTCCCCGGCAATCCGGCCTCCGCTCTCCGGTGGGTGTACCTGGCCGGGAAGGGCTGGCTGGCCCCCACGGTGCTCGAGGAGCACCCTGCCGTGCTGCCCCTGGTGCTCAAGGTGTGGGCGGACGGCATCACGGACAAAGGCGACTACCGCCCCCTGGAGCTGGAGCCCTGGGAGTTCCGCCTCCTGGCCCGGCGCACTCTGGAGCGGCTGGAGCAAAATATGACAAAATGTGAAGGAGGAACCCCATCGTGAAACGCACCATTCTGAGATGCGCCGCCGGCCTGTTGATAGCCGCGGCGCTGCTCCCAACCGCCCTGGCGGCGGAGCCATTCCCCGCGGTCACCGAGGTGCAGGTCTGCTATCCAACCTCTGTCACACGCAGTGAGGACGGGGCGGAGATCCGCAAGGTCTATGACCTTTCCCCGGAGCAGGACCCTGCCGGTATCCCACGGTCGGACTTCGAGCAGGACGGCTTCCACTACACCCTGACGGATCTGCTTCAGCAGGAGCTGCCGGAGCATGAGAGCCGCCCGCACACGGAAACGGTATCGTTGGAGAGTAAAAGCAAGGATATGGAGTCCATCCTGACCCTTCTGCCCCAGGAGAAGGAGTTCGTCACAGAGGACGGACTGTCCGGCACCCTGTCCCTCCAGCTGGACACTGTCCAGCTGGAGGCGGCGGGCTACGGCAGCTCCACCCGGGAGGTGTCCGCCATCCGCTCCTACCCCAACCTAGCCAGCCAGGATACCGCCAGCATCCCCAAGAGCATCGAGGAGGACGGGCGTATCCTCACCCTCCAGAACATTGACTGGCGGACGGACAACACCACCGGCATGTCCGGCTACGCCATTGGAGACCGCTACACCGCCGTGGCCACCTATACCGGCACCGCCACCAGCAGTTATGTCACCGGCTATACCGTCACGGCAGACTACACCGGTACCGTCAGCCGCATTGCCCTGAACCGGGTGCGTTACGTTGCAATTTTTGAGGGGGAACCCCTGGAGCCCACCGTACCCATGGAGGAGCCTGGGGACGGCCTGGCCCAGTTTAACTGGGCGGCCATCCTGCTCCCGCTGGGCGTGGTCTTTGCTGTGGGCGGCGTGATTGGAGCCTGCCTGTTCGTCAAACGGCGCCGGGAATTCAAGGAGGAGGATACGGAATGAAGAAGCTGACCACCCTTTGCCTGGCCGCCTGCCTGGCGGCAGCTATGGCCACTCCGGCGGGTGCTTTAGATTACGCCATTGACGCGCCGGAGGGGCCGGACTTCGGCAAACCTACCTCGGTGGAGGTGGTACATACGGCAGATAGCGGGGCCCTGAAAAATGAGGACATCAGCAAGAATGCCGCCCTCATCCCGCCGGGCTTTGGAAGCGCCAGTGCGGATACCCTGAACACCGGAACCTGGCTTACCCCCAACCTGGCCCTGGAGGGCATGGCAGTGGGCACCGTCAACGGCAGCGGGACACCCATCGTGTTCCCGCCCTCTGTAGATACCAACAGCTCCACTCCGGCTACCGAGGAGGAGCAGACCACCTCCCTAGGCTATACCCCGGTGACCTCGGATCTCTACTATTCCAGCGGATACCTGGGGACATTGAGAATCCCCGCCATCGGCCTGAGCGTGCGGGTCTATGAGGGTACAGACAGCTCCACGCTCATGAAGGGCGCGGGACATTTCAAAGGCACCAGCATCTGGGATGGAAACTGCGCCATCGCCGGGCACAACCGGGGGGTACGGGATGACTTTGGGGATCTTCACACCCTGGAACGGGGAGATACCATCACCTGGACCACCAAGCTGGGCGTCCGCACCTATGAGGTCACCAGTGTACAGAAGGTCAAGGAGACGGATACCAGCGGCACCGCCCCTTCTATCGAGAACATGCTCACTCTCTACACCTGCGTGCGTAATCAGAGGGCCTACCGCTGGCAGGTGCAGGCGGTGGAGGTTGTGTAACCTGCTTGAGTTTCCGGGCTCATTTTCTCCACAGGGGACTGCTCTTTGCTGTAGACTTTTCCCCAGATTTCCGGTATGTTGTTGCTGTAAGGAACACAAGAACAGCAGAGGAAAGAAGGAGGTCAACCGTATGAAAAGGAAACAGCTTATTCCAGCAGTATTGGCAGGTGCCTTGGCCGGCGCGGCCCTGGCAGGGCCAGCATCGGCGGGGGTGGCTGCCCTCACTGCAGCCCCAAGCACCCAAACCTTCTATGTGGACGGGAAACAGGTGGATCTGGAAGCGTATGTCATCCACGGCCACAACTATGTGCAGCTCCGGGATGTCGGCCGGGCGGTAGACTTCGGCGTGGCGTATGACCAGGGCGCCAACCGTGTCCTGGTAGACACCAGCTCCCCTTACACAGAGGAAAGCGCGGCGCCCGCCCCCTCCGGGGTGGTCGTCATCCCCCAGTCGGACGAGCCCCTCCGGTTACAGGAGGGAGACAAGGTGCTCTGCGATGACGGTACCACCTATGAGATTACCGATCTGAAGTTATGGGAGCCCCTGGCCCCGCTGCCCACGCCGACTTGTGACTGGAACCAGTTCCCAGAGCTGGAGCTGCCGGAAGTGAAGGTGTTGCGTTTCCAGAGCCAAACTGGGGATAGACTTCATATCCTGAACCTCTATGAGACCCGGCGGATGCTGTATACCTTGTATAATGCCGTACCTAACTGCCCGGACTTATGGGAGGCTGGAACCCTTAAGCTCAACTCTAAGGGGGATCCCATCTTACGCCTGTCTATGGGGATTACAGAGTCCAGCGGTGTGCAGACGTTCTGGCCTTGGCGGGACGAACAGCTCACCCGCGTCTTCTACTCCGCCCCAATGGCCCGGTTTGAGGTGGAGGCATGGGATGTCTATAAAAATGGGAAATACCTCTATACCGAATACAATGTAATGGGCATGTAACCACCCATAGCAAAAATAGCAAAACGATGTGTTACCGCTCCGAAACGGCCAATCACGAACCGTTTCGGGGCGTTTTTTACTTTGTTTAAATCCACCGAGGAGGAAATATTGTGAAAAAAGTAATATCGCTCCTGCTGACAGCTGTCCTAATCATAGGCATGCTGCCTTTATCCGCTGTTGCGGCATCTACTCCGGAAGAGGCTTTGGGCGAACTGGACATTTATAGCGGCGGATATTCCATGAACTATCTGGCTGTCAATGGCAAGGTGCAGACCCAATCTTATACCTACTTTTTATATGAAAATGCGCAGGGCAAGCAACAGGAGATCCCGGCATACTGTGTCAACCCCGTGCGCCTTGTTCCTTGACAATCTGCGTAGAAATGCGCAATAAAACAAGGCAGATTATGAAAGAATAATCTGAACTCTGTATCTGAATCGGCGGGGGAAGTTCCCGCCTGACCCGGTGTGACGGGTTACAAAAGCTCTGAGTCTCCGACGTGCCCATCGCAGTGCTATGTGGTGGGTACGAAGCTCGGTAAAGTGCGGAGGTGATATCTGAGATGGTATCACGCCGCTAGAGGCTATAAAGCAGTCACGCCTAGTATGTCAAACAGACCGACAAACTCCCGACCTAACAGCTCGTAAACGCAAGGGTGATTATACAGCCACCCGCCCCCATGTGGGGTGCTGTCGCAGCTCAATACCTTGGGATTGTAGTGGGCCGCAGAAAACCAGGAATGGTCGAATGTCGCTGGCAAAGTCACACCAGCCAGTGATGACAGCCGGGCCATAGGGAGAGGCTAAAACTGCCATGAAAAGCTAGGATGCAGGGAACAAGGGAACCACGGACGGCACACCGGCCATCAGGACGGCGTAAGTTGGTTAGCACACCAGCCGCATGAGCAGGAAATGGCTCATAAATCCGTGGGACAGCAGCCCGTAGTAGTGAAGAAGCCCCTGTAATGGGGGTGGAGCGAAGGGGCATAGTCTGTACAGGGAACATGGAACCAGTCTGTCGAGGAAGCCGTAGGCGAACCTGACTAAAACCATAGCGCCAAATCTTGTTTCAAACAGGAGGTGGTGGCCATGGCACAACAATTCGACTACCCAAAATCTGAAACAGACCTGCGTGTTATACTTGACGCACTTTATAAGTCGGCCAGAACGGCGCGCGAGGCAGGAAACCGCCCCGCATTCAAAGGACTGGTCGAGTTGATGTCTGCACAGGCAACGATTATCACAGCCATCCATAACATCAAATCCAACAAGGGAAGCAAGACGCCAGGTATTGACCACAAAACCATGCAGAAGGGATATCTACAAAAACCGACAGCATGGGTAATCCAAGATATCCAGGCCGCTTTCCGGCATTATGAACCACAAAAAATACGCCGGAAGTATATTGATAAACCGGGAAAGGCAGAAAAGCGTCCGTTGGGAATCCCTACGATACGGGATAGAATCGTTCAGGAATGCGTCCGGATTGTGCTGGAGCCCATTCTGGAAGCACAATTCTTTGAACACTCCTATGGATTCCGACCGATGCGCGATACCCATCAGGCGCTTGCCCGCGTAACTGACCTGGTATTCCGAACGGGGTATTTCTGGATTGTCGAAGGAGATATCAGCAAATGCTTTGACAGGCTCGACCACAATGTCCTGATAAAACGGCTCTATCACATGGGCATCAAGGACAGACGGGTACTGCAAATAATCAAGGCAATGATGAAAGCTGGTATTATCGGAGAATGTGAAGTCAATGAGAAGGGCGTACAGCAGGGCGGGGTACTCTCACCTCTGCTGGCAAACGTCAGCCTGGACATTCTTGACCAATGGATAACCAGCCAATGGGAACAGAAGAAAACCAGATTCCCTTACAAAGACTGGAAAGGTAAGTCGGAGGGGCTCCGTAAGGGCAGCCGCTTGATACCCGGCTACCTCGTCCGCTATGCCGACGACTTTGTAATCATTACAGATAGTCGAGAGCATGCCCAGAGTTGGAAGGAACGGCTACAGCAGTATCTTCAGGCGGAACTGAAACTCGAACTATCCCCGGAGAAAACGCTGATAACCGACCTGCGTAAGCAGTACATCCATTTCCTTGGATATGAATACAAGGTGGTCAAAGGCAAAGGATTAAAAGGTTACATTCCACGTACGCTTCCTGACCGAAATCGGCTGAAGCGAAAGGTGGATGCCATTGCAAAAGAAACAAAGAATATTCCGTACAACTACAGCCGAGAACAGGTCATTCTTGCAATTAACCGGATTAACAGCGAAATAAGAGGGCTTATCAACTACTACTCCAATTGCACTTGGGTCAATATTGCCATGAAAAAGTATGCCCATTGGCTTCAGAGCATCGCTATGCACCGTCTGAAGCAATATAAGGGCAAATGGATACCCGCAAAAGAGACCCGAAACTTGCCCCGTATACATGAGAAGTACAAGCAGAAAATACCCTCTATTCAATACCGGGATTTCTATATTGGAATGACCTCACTTTCTTTTTGCAAATGGGAAAAGCCAGCGGTAAAGCACCACGAGGAAACCCCATATACAGAGCGCGGCCGGCAACTGTACTTCAGGCGGACAAAGAAGAAACGGCAAAATGCCCGCCTGGATCACATGTACAGTAGCAGTACAGCTCAACTCGTGGCACAGGGACGATGGAAAAGGAACTTCAACTTCGAGTTCTATATGAATCGGGCCTATGCCCTGAACCGGGACAGGCTGAAATGCAGGGTATGCGGCGGATGGCTGATATCCAGCGCCCCATATGCCCACCATATTGACCCCAACCTACCGCTGGACAAGGTGAACAAAGTAAGTAACCTGGCGTCCATGCACAGAGAATGCCAACAGGCAATCCTGAATCCAAATGCTGATATCACACAATTCGACTCCAAGGCACGCAGAAAAATCGAAGAATTTAGGAAAAATCTGGTTTCCCATGCCAAAACAACTGTATAGATGGAGCGCCGTGTGCGGTGAAAGTCGCATGCACGGTGTGAAGCGGGGGAAAATCCACCCTGACTGCTGCATTCAAATGGATGCAGTAAAAGAGGTGGATTACCTATCGCTATAACCAGTACGGCGTACCCCAAACGGTTCCCGAGGGGGAGAGTATCCGTTATCTGGCTGAGGAGAAGGCCAGCGATCCCAAGGTAGTGGGGCTGATTGCCAATATGTACCCCCACCGCTCCTTGGAGGAACTGGGGCTGGATAACAAATATCAGGCCTTTTACGCCGGCAAGATTGCCCTGTGGTGTTACCTGATCCCCGAGTGGGACATCAACGACATCACCGTGGCCCCCGGCCTTACCGGCTCAGAGCGGACAATTGGAGAAAAGCTTCTGGATGCCACAACCAGGATTTATACCCAAGGCATGACCTGGGATCATGTGGCTGAACCCCAAATTACGGTCACTACAGACCGGGAGCAGGCGTACCCTGTCACCCTTGATGGAAAAGCATATCTCCAGCAGGTATTTACTGCCACCTCGGATACTTGGGTGGTAAACCATATCGTCAATATCCAGTTTCAAAATCCCGGTGACGTACCTGATGGCACCAGAATTACAGACATGAACGGACAGGATATTACCCAGGTCAAGGTCTCCAATACCGGAGACGGCTACAGTGGACAATTTAAGGTGCTGTATCCGGCGGCCAGCGTGGAGGGACGGAGCGGCAGCGTTCAGCTTACCCTTTCTGCTGATGTCTACCGCTACGCCGTTTATTATGCCCTCTGCCAGGAAACGGATGAATACGGCAAGCTCCAGAGCTATCTTTGCGATACCGATCCCCAAACCAGCCTGCTGCGAAACGCCATCTCTAACTATTCGGATACCGACGAGCCGGATGACCCAGACGAGCCTACGCCCCCTCCCAGCGAAACCGCCCTCAAGATCACCAAGTATGAGGCGGGCACTACTGTCACCCTCTCCGGTGCCACCTTCGAGGTGGTGGGCCCGGACGGGGACACCATCGGCGTCTACACCACGCCGGAATCCGGTTCCATCACTATCCCTCTCACCGAAGTGGGCAATTACACCATCTATGAGCGGGTACCCCCGGAGCATCACCTGCTGGACGAGGAGCCGGTCAAACAGGTCACCGTGAAGTACGGGGAAACCGCCGAGGTGGACTTTGAAAATGAACCCTACGGCGACCTGCGTATCGAGAAGATCGACGCTTCCACCGGGGCCAGCCTGGCGGGAGCCAAGGTACAGATCAAGCACATCGAGAGCGGCGCCACCTATACCGGTACCACCGACACCGGCGGTTCCTATACCTTCACAGAGCTGAAGCCTGGGGCATATGAGATTTTGGAGCTGGCCGCCCCGGAGGGGTGGGAGCGGGATCCCCAGACCTATACCACCACTGTGGTGGCAGGGGACTGCGTCACCTACACCCTGAAGAACGATGCCCTGCCCGGCCTGAAGATTATCAAGTACGACCGCCTGAGCCATGAGACCATGCCCGGCGTCACCTTCCGTATCTGGCGGGATGGGGAGCTGCTGGGGGACTATGAGACGGATGCCCTGGGAGAAATCCTGCTCACGGACTGCCGGCCGGGCACCTACCGCGTCCAGGAGGTGGACACTGGGGACAGTGGACATCTGGTGGATTCCACCCCGCAGGAAATTGAACTGAAGGCCGGAGACAGTATTAAGGAGCTCTACTTTTTTAACGACCAGAAGCCCGGGATCTGGCTGGTCAAGGTGGACAGCGCCGACCCGTCCAAGGTGATCCCCAACGCCAGGTTCCGCATCGAGGCGGTAGACGGTTCGTGGGGCCCGGCGGAGTTCACCACCGACCAGAACGGCGAAATCGACCTGTCTGAACTGCCCACCGGAGCTTATGTGGTGACGGAACTGGACTGCCCGGGCTACATCATCGACGAGGCCCAGCGCATCATCCATCTGGAGGCCAACCAGACGGCCCGGTTCGTGTTCACCAACTCTGTGAAACCCTCCCTGAACCTCATCAAGCTGAGTTCGGACGGTTCCCGGCTGGCTGGGGTCACCTTCCGCATCGCCAAAATTGAGGACGGCACCCACTACCTGGACCGCACTACCGACGAGAATGGCGAAATCCAGATCTCCGGCCTGGAGCCGGGGGTGTACTCGGTCAAGGAGCTGGACACCACCTCAGACCACATCATCGACCCGGTGGAACGCCATGTGGAGCTCTTCCCCGGCAAGACCTCCACCATCATCCTGGAGAACGATATCCGGCCCAATCTGACGGTGGTGAAGCGGGATGCCGACACCGGGGAGCCCGTGCCGGATACCGTATTCCTGGTGGAGGCGGCGGACGGCCACAGCGTGGATGAAATCAAGACCGGGGCAGACGGAACGGCAACCCTGGAAAATCTGCTGCCCGGGGTGTATCAAATTTCAGAAAAATCGGTTCCCTCCCCTTATCTCATGGATGCGGAGCCCCAGTTGGTCACCCTCTATCCCAACCGGAACCACACCGTCTATTTCGAGAATCACAAAAAGCCCACCCTTACCATCCAGAAGGTAGACAGCATCACCGGCAGCCCCATCCAGGGGGCCAAATTCCAGCTCTGGTACGGCAGCAATGGCACCGACACCGGCGAGCTCAACAACCTGGGGATCTACTTCACTGACGCCAGCGGCCAGATCGTGTTGGAGGGTCTGCGGGACGGCTGGTACAAGGTGACGGAGCTGGAACCCGCCCCCGGCTTCACCATCAAGGAGCCTGCCACCCAGGAGATCTATATTGAGGGCGGCGGAAACAAGTCTCTGACATTTGAGAACGTCCCCCTCAACGCCATCGTGGTACACAAGACGGACAGCGTCACTGGCGAGGCCCTGGGCGGGGCCACCTTCCAGCTCCGCTACCTGGGAGGCACCTCCGGTACCGGCGGCACCATGATCGGACAGAAGGTGACCGGCTCCAACGGCATGGCCATCTGGACGGGCCTGAAGCCAGGATCGTACATCGTGGAGGAGGTGGATCCGGCGGACGGGTACAGCATCATCCAGTCCTCCGAGACCGTCTACCTGGCAGACAACGGGGAGCAGAGCGTCATCACTGTCCGCTTTGAAAACATGCCGGACGGGAACCTCCTGATCCGCAAGGTCTGCGCTACCAATCCCAGCGAGACCCTGCCCGACGCGGAGTTCAAAATCACCTATGCGGACGGCACCCTCATTGGGGACAGCAACGGAATTTTTAAGACAGACGAGAACGGCGAGATCCTGATCTCCGGCCTCCAGCCCGGAAAGAGCGTGGTGGTGACGGAAACCCAGGCCCCTCCAGGCTACCTCATCGATACCCAGTCCCAGACCGTGCAGATCAAAGAGGGCCGGACGGTCAGCCTGACCTTTAAGAATCAGCCGAAGGGTGAGCTGATCATCCAGAAACGGGACAGCGCCACCGGCCAGCCGCTTCCCGGCGCGGAGTTCAGAATCACGACCGCCGCCGGCTGTGAGGTGGGCCTGGATGGGGTGATCGGCGACAGCACGCTCACCCAGAACGGTGTGTTTACCACTGACAACAATGGCGAAATCCGCGTAACCAACCTGGCCCCCGGCGCCTATGTGCTCACGGAGATCAAGGCGCCCCAGGGGTACGTCATGGATGCCCCCTCCACCAATGTGGTCATCGGAGAGGGCGGAGACACCCAAACGGTGGTCATCACCAACACCCCCAAGGGCGGCCTTGTCATCAACAAGCTGGATTCCGTCACCCATGAGCCCCTGGAGGGGGTAGAGTTTACCATCACCGAGGCGGACGGCACGGTGGTGGACGACAACGGCGGCATGACCTCCAGCATGGGCCTCTACCGCACTGACGAAAACGGCCAGATCATGATTGACGGTTTGGTGGGGACATTCCTCGTCACAGAGACCAAGACCATCGAGGGCTACACCATCCATGAGGAAACCCGTACCCAAACGGTGGTCATCAACCCTAACGACACCCAGACCATCACGGTGTATAACGACCCCATCGGCGGCGTGGAAATCATCAAGGTCAACGCGGATGACACCAGGGAGCGGATTCCCAACACTACATTTGAAATCCGCCGTATGGACGACGCCCTGGTGGATACCGTGACCACCGACAAAAATGGCCGGGTGTTCCTGGCCCTGGAGAATGGATCGTACTATGCCGTGGAAACCGAGAGCGCGGAGGGCTTCAAGTTGGACGACACTCCCCATTATTTTGAGGTCAAAAACGGAGAAACCACAGTCCTACAGGTGGAGAACACGCCGGTGAGCGCCATCCTGATCCACAAAACGGACAGCACCACCGGCGAGGGCATCTATGGGGCGAGCTTCCTGCTCTATGACAGCGCCAATACCCCCATCGGGCAGTATACCTCGGATGACCGGGGGTACGTGCTCATTGAGGGCCTGGAGGCTGGACGGTATTATCTCAGAGAGTTAGAGAACGAGGGGTACGTCCCCGACACGGAGAAAAAGACCGTCTATGTGGAGTCCGGGGAAACCACCGAGGTGGAGTGGGAGAATACCCCCATCACTGGACAGATCCAGATAACCAAGACCTCCGCGGACTACAACAGCGTCAACGGCTGGCCCGCCGGCACCCCCATCCCCGGCACGGAGTTTGAGATCTACAATGTCCGGACGGGCAACCTGGTGGACACCATCCAGACGGACAAGAACGGCGTGGCATCCTCCCGGCCGCTGCCCCTGGGCCGCTACAAAATCGTGGAGTCCAAGGCGGCGGATTTCTACGGCCTGGACAAGACCCCCGTCGAGGTGGAGCTTGAGTTCGCCGGCCAGATAGTCAAGGCAGCCATGACCAACCAGAGCCTCTATACCAATGTGTCCATCCAAAAGACCGGCTATGTGGAGGTCATGCCCGGCCAACAGATCCGCTATGATTTCAGCGGCATTGCCAATAACTCCACCACCAGCCTTACCTCATTTTTCTGGAGGGATACCCTGCCCAGCCAGGCGGTGCGGCTGGACAAGATTGTCACTGGCACCTACAACGTGCCGGGCAATTATAGGGTGGTCTACAAGACCAACCTGAGCGGCAGCACTTGGCGCACCTTGGCGGACAACCTGAGCACCCAGCAGAACTATGTATTGGACGCCTCCAAGGCCGCCCTGGGCCTGGCCTCCAACGAGTATGTCACCGAGTTCATGGTGTCCTTCGGCGTGGTGCCCGCCAACTTCCGGCAGGTGGAGGCGCCCCAGGTCTATGCCACCGTCTACGCCTGGCTTACCGGTGGCAGCCAATTCGTCAACCAGGCGGATGTGGGCGGCGTGTATAACGGCCAGTGGATTATGGCCACCTCCCGGTGGGTGACCAAGGTCTACAAGCCCGCCGAGCCCCTGCCCCGCACCGGCTATTGATTCCAGCAAACTATCGTTAGGAGGGCCGCCCCAGTCGGGCGGACCTCCAATTTTATGGAGGTGTCAGAATGAGTATCAGAAAAAAGGGCATCCGGGTGCTGCTCCTGGTCCTGGCGGTGGCCACCCTGTGTGTCATCCCGGCCTTCGCTTCCTCCGCCGGTAACGTGGCGGACGCCGTGGAGCAGACCTGGACGGACGCCGCCGACCAGATCAAGACTGTGGTCAACACCGTGGTGTTCCCCGCCTTGACCATGGTGCTGGGCGTGGCGTTCTTTGTGAAGGTCGCCATGACGTATTTTGAGTACCGCAAGCACGGCCAGTTTGAGTGGACGGGGGCGGCCATCCTGTTCGTCTGCCTGATCTTCGTGCTGCTGGCCCCCAATTACATCTGGAATATCGTAGGCATCTGAGGCGGTGAAGGCGAGTGTTTATTTGGGACTTTGTGGCCAACCCGGTGATGGAGTCCATCCTGGACTGGTTTTACAGCCAGATGGTGGGCTTCCTGGGCGCCTTCTTCGCCCAGATGGGAAACATGGGGGTGGAGCTGTTCGACCTCTCCTGGGTGTGGTCAGTGGTGCGCTTCTTCTCCCAACTGGGCTGGGCCCTCTTTGCCGTCAGCGTGGTGGTATCTGCCTTTGAGTGCGGCATTGAGTACGCATCTGGCCGGGGCAATCTCCAGCAGCCCGCCCTCAACGCCATCAAGGGCTTCTTTGCCGTCAGCCTGTTCACCACTGTGCCCGTCCGGCTGTACGCCCTCTCCGTCTCCCTCCAGGGTACCTTCGCCATAGAAATCACAGGGGCGGGAAAGAGCATCGGGGAGTTGGGCAATGAAATCCTCACAGATCTGGAGGGCGCCGGCCTGATGGACATCGCCGCCCAGGCCAAATGGGGCCTGGGCACTAACCCCATCATGCTCCTCTTTGCCATGATCCTCATGGCCTATGCGGTAATCAAGGTGTTCTTCTCAAACTTGAAACGGGGCGGCATCCTGCTCATCCAGATTGCCGTGGGTTCGCTATATATGTTTTCCATCCCCCGAGGCTACACAGACGGCTTCACCCAGTGGTGCAAGCAGGTCATCGGCCTATGCCTCACCGCCTTCCTCCAGGCCACCATTCTGGTGGCGGGGCTCATGGTATTCAGTGACAAAGCCCTCCTGGGGCTTGGCCTCATGCTGGCCGCCGGAGAGGTGCCCCGCATCGCCGGGGCCTTCGGCCTGGATACCACCACCAGGGCCAACATCATGAGCGCCGTCTACACCGCCCAGGCTGCTGTCAACACCACCCGCACCATTGTCCAGGCCGTCAAATAGCATGTTGCTTATGCTTGGTTTCCGGCGAGATCTTTGTTGGTGTTGGTGATGGCTATTGGCGGGTGAGATCGGTATACTTGCGTTACCATAAGAGGAGGGAGCTGCGATATGGAAGAAAAAGTAAAGAACCTCTGTGCTCCCATCCCTGCTGGGCTCCACGCCCGGGTGCGGGAGGAGCAGGAGGCGTCCGGCCAGACCCTGGGCCAGTACATGACCTGGCTGATCCAGACATTCTACGATAATCAGAAGGAGGAAACTACGATGAGCGGAGACAAGAGAACGGTAGCATTCCAGGTGCCCGGCGAGCTGTTCGAGAAGTTCAAGGACTACTTGCAGGAGCGGGGTATCAAACAAAACGCATTCTTCCTAGACTGCATCCACAGGGCCCTGGCGGAGGGTCAGGAGGAATGTGAAGCTGCAGGGGATACCGCCAACGAGGGACACGCGGAGCAGGAGGGCCGCATCCTGGAGGAAGCCGCCGCAGAACCCGAGGGGGAAACAGATGGATGTGACGAGGATACGGAAGAAAGCAGTACAGAAGAATAAACTGCAGGAAGGGACCTGGCCGGACAGGCTGGGTCCCTTCCTGTTTTGGAGGTGTTTTCGTGTTCATCTACCCAGACAATCTGAAGGCCAAGGCCACCCTGTGGCTGTGGCAGCTGCGGGACGTGGCCATTATCGGGGTGGCCTTTCTGCTCTCTGTATTGGCGCTGGCCCAGACGGGGACCATGCTGTCCCTGGTGGGTACCGTGCTGTACGCCTTCCTCGCCATCCAGGTGGAGGGCTCCAGCGTCCTGGACTTCCTGCGGCGGGCGGCCTGCTTCCTGTTCCTGCAGCAGCAATACTATGAATGGGGGCAGAACAATGAATAGAAAGGAACAGCAGCTCCTGCGCCAGCGGCAGACTACCCGGCAGCTCATGGGTGTCACCCGCCTGACGGAGCACGGCGCGGTGTGCGGCAGGGACGAACTGCTCTTCTACCTGCTCCGGCCGGACAATCTGTCCATCCTGTCCCCGGAGGGCATCCGGGGCCGGGTGCGGGCCCTCACCGGGCTTCTCCAGGGGATGGCATCCCTGGAGCTGCTGGCCCTGGACTCCAGGGAGTCATTTCTAAAAAACAAGCAGTATTACCAGAGGAGGCTGGAGGAGGAACCGTCCCCCGCCCTGCGGGAGCTACTCCGGCAGGATATGGAGCACTTGGACGCACGCCAGTCCTCCACCGCCGCCTCCCGGGAGTTCGTCCTGGTCTGCCGGCTGGACAGCAAGGCCGCGGAGGATCGGGAGCTGCCCCGGCGGCTGGAGAAGCAGATCCAGGATCACGGCTTCCACGTCCGCCTGGCCGGGGAGCAGGATGTGAAGCGCATCCTGGCGGTGTACTACCAGCAGGACATGGTGACCGAACACTTTGACAGCATAGATGGAGAGAGGTGGGTGACAGAGCATGGCTAAAAGTCAGAGAAAGCAAAAGAAGCCTGTGGAAAAACCAGCGCAGCTCTTCCAGCCCAAGGACTTTCTGGACCTGATTGCCCCAGCAGCCGTGAAGTTTAACACGGACTCCTATGTGCTGGGCGGGCTATACCGCTGCGTCCTGGCCCTCCGGGGCTACCCCGCCGCCACCGAGGAGCTGGCCCTACTCTCCCACATCTGTAACCGGGCCGGCGTCACCCTCCATCTCTATGCCCGGCAGGTGACAGCGGCAGAGGAGGACGCCATCTACCACAAAGCCGTCAACAAGAACCGGCTGGATCGGAGCAATCAGGACAACCTGAAGCGGAGTGTCACGGCGGAGGCCAACCTCCAGGATGTGGCCGCCATCATTGCCGGCGCCCGGAAGAACCGGGAGCCCCTCATCCACTGCGCCGTG
>OBWG01000663.1_pt1 | contig 21022 bp, 14 predicted proteins | sample 1495221 | NCBI WGS metagenome assembly OBWG01 (sample SAMEA2580053, study PRJEB22360) | human gut metagenome | reverse complement strand
ATCTCCGCAGCTTCCTGTACAACAAACTGCTTAGCTCCTATGGCTAAGGCTCTGAATGATTATGCTCCTATCCAGAGCGGTATCATGTCCGCCATCCACGCTTACACAGGCGATCAGATGATTTTGGACGGACCACACAGAAAAGGCGATTTAAGAAGAGCAAGAGCCGGCGCAGCTAACATCGTTCCTAACTCCACTGGTGCAGCTAAGGCTATCGGCCTGGTTATCCCGGAGCTGAACGGCAAGTTAATCGGTTCCGCACAGCGTGTACCTGTACCAACCGGTTCCACCACAATCTTAACAGCTGTTGTTAAGAAGGCCGGCGTTACAAAGGAAGACATCAACGCAGCTATGAAGGCAGCTGCCAGCGAGTCCTTTGGATACAATGAAGATGCCATCGTATCTTCCGATGTTATCGGTATGAGATTTGGTTCTCTGTTCGATGCAACACAGACCATGGTAGCTCAGATTGCAGATGATCTGTATGAAGTACAGGTTGTTTCATGGTATGACAATGAGAACTCCTACACAAGCCAGATGGTAAGGACAATCAAGTACTTTGCTGAGTTAGGCTAATTGTGACAACAGGACAGTAATTATTAAGTAGACTCATGAAGGGTCCGGTCGTTTGGGCCGGGCCCTTTGTTCGCCAAATGTATCAATGACTCTGAAAGGGGATAGACATATGTTAAACAAGAAAACAGTTGATGATTTAAAAGATTTACAGGGAAAAAAGGTGCTGGTGCGCTGTGATTTCAACGTTCCGTTAAAGGAAGGCGTTATCCAGAACTATAACCGTATTGACGGAGCCATCCCTACCATAAAGAAGCTTCTTGACCAGGGCGCCAAGGTTATCCTGTGCTCCCATTTAGGCAAGCCAAAGGGCGAGCCCGTTCCGGAGATGAGCCTTGCTCCTGTTGCTCCTGCTCTGAGCGAAAGACTGGGCGTAGAGGTTAAGTTTGTGGACGATCCAAAGGTAACAGGGCCTGAGACACAGAAGGTAGCTGCTGAGTTAAAGGACGGAGAGGTTCTGCTTCTTCAGAATACCCGTTACAGAGTTGAGGAGACCAAATTCAAAGACGGCGATGCTGCAAGCGAGGCTTATGCAAAAGAGCTGGCTGACCTGTGCGACGGCATTTTCGTAAACGACGCATTCGGCACAGCCCACAGGGCACACTGCTCCAACGTAGGCGTTACCAGATTTACCAAGGAGAACGTGGTAGGATACCTGATGGAAAAGGAAATCAGGTTCTTAGGACAGGCGGTTGAGAATCCGGTTCGTCCATTTGTGGCCATTCTGGGCGGCGCCAAGGTTTCTGATAAGATTAATGTAATTAACAACCTGTTAGACAAGGTTGACACCCTGATTATCGGCGGAGGTATGGCTTACACCTTTGCAAAGGCACAGGGCCAGGAAATCGGCAATTCCTTATGTGAGGCAGATAAGCTGGACTATGCACTGGAGATGATTAAGAAGGCAGAAGAGAAGGGCGTTAAGCTGCTGCTTCCTGTTGACCATGTGGAAGGAAAGGAATTCTCCAACGACACCGAGCATAAAGTAGTGGATGTAATTGACGCAGGCTGGTCAGGATTTGACATCGGACCTAAGACCATAGCGCTTTACAAGGAAGCACTGCAGGGCGCCAAGACGGTTGTGTGGAACGGACCTATGGGCGTGTTCGAGTTTTCCAACTTCGCAGAAGGCACACTGGAAGTATGCCGTGTGGTTGCTGAACTGGCAGATGCCACCACGGTTATCGGCGGCGGCGACTCTGTCAATGCTGTGAAGAGACTGGGCTTTGCTGATAAGATGACCCATATCTCCACCGGCGGCGGCGCTTCCCTGGAATTCCTGGAGGGCAAGGAACTGCCAGGTGTGGCTGCAGCTGACAACAAAGCTTAATTCGGTTTTCCCATAAGTGATTACAGTGTGAAAGGGAGAGGTAAAATACAATGTCAAGAAAGAAAATTATAGCAGGCAACTGGAAGATGAACATGACTCCGTCAGAGGCGGTTGCCCTTGTAAATGAGTTAAAGCCATTGGTAGCGAATGAGGATGTGGATGTGGTATTCTGTGTGCCTGCCATTGACATTATTTCTGCTATGGAAGCAGCTAAGGGATCCAATATCTGTATCGGAGCCGAGAACATGTACTATGAGGAGAAGGGCGCTTATACAGGCGAGATTTCTCCAAACATGCTGGTAGACGCCGGCGTTAAGTACGTAATCATCGGTCATTCAGAGAGACGCGAGTATTTCGCAGAGACAGATGAGACCGTGAACAAAAAGGTGTTAAAGGCCTTTGAACACGGCATCACACCGATTGTCTGCTGCGGAGAGACACTCACACAGAGGGAGCAGGGAATCACCATTGACTGGATCCGCCAGCAGATTAAGATTGCATTCCTGAATGTGACAGCTGACCAGGCTAAGACTGCGGTTATTGCATACGAGCCAATCTGGGCAATCGGCACCGGCAAGGTGGCTACCACAGAGCAGGCTGAGGAAGTCTGCGCAGCTATCCGTGTATGCATTGGAGAGATTTACGATGAGGCTACAGCTGAGGCAATCCGTATCCAGTACGGCGGCTCTGTATCCGCATCTTCCGCTCCGGAGCTTTTCGCACAGCCGGATATTGATGGAGGACTGGTAGGCGGCGCTTCCTTAAAGCCTGACTTTGGCAAGATTGTAAATTACAACAAGTAATAACGGAATGTGTGCCCTGCTCCTGACCGGAGCGTGACCCAATGCGGGATTCACGCGCCATAAGGCGGCAGGGCATTTAAAACAGAAGGAGATTGAAAATGAGTAAAAAACCAACCGTATTAATGATTTTAGACGGCTACGGACTGAACGATAACTGCCAGCACAACGCTGTATGCGAGGGCAAGACTCCGGTTATGGACCAGCTCATGAGCCAGTGCCCCTTTGTAAAGGGCGAGGCCAGCGGCATGGCAGTGGGACTTCCCGAGGGACAGATGGGCAACTCTGAGGTAGGTCATCTGAACATGGGAGCAGGCCGTATCGTATACCAGGAACTGACCAGAATCACAAAATCCATTCAGGACGGGGACTTTTTCCAGATTCCGGAGTTCCTCACAGCAATTGAAAACTGCAAAAAACATGATTCTGCCCTTCATATGTTCGGGCTGGTGTCTGATGGCGGCGTACACAGCCACAACACCCATATCTACGGCCTGCTGGAGCTGGCTAAGAAGAACGGCTTAAAGAAGGTTTATGTACACTGTTTCCTGGATGGCCGAGATACGCCTCCTGAATCAGGAAAGGGCTTTGTGGAGCAGCTGGAAGCAAAGATGAAGGAGATCGGCGTAGGCGAGGTAGCGTCTGTCATGGGACGTTACTATGCCATGGACCGTGATAAGAGATGGGACCGCGTGGAGCTGGCTTACAACGCTCTGACAAAGGGCGAAGGAAATCAGGCTGAAAGCGCTACTGCAGGCATCCAGGCTTCTTATGACAGCGGCAAGGCAGATGAGTTCGTCATCCCCTTTGTGGTGATGAAGGACGGCAAGCCTGCGGCCACCATCCAGGATAAGGATTCCGTGATTTTCTACAACTTCCGTCCGGACCGTGCAAGGGAGATTACCCGTGCATTCTGCGACGACAGCTTTGACGGCTTCCCAAGGGCGAAAAGGCTGGACCTGGTGTATGTATGCTTTACGGATTATGATGAGACCATCCAGAACAAGCTGGTTGCCTTTAAGAAGGAGAGTATCACCAATACCTTTGGCGAATTCCTGGCAGCCCACAAAAAGACACAGGTAAGGATTGCGGAGACTGAGAAATATGCGCATGTGACCTTCTTCTTCAACGGCGGTGTGGAAGAACCCAACGAGGGTGAGGACCGCATTCTGGTTCCTTCTCCAAAGGAAGTTGCAACCTATGATTTAAAGCCTGAGATGAGCGCCAACGGCGTGTGCGATAAGCTGGTGGAAGCCATCAAATCCGGCAAATACGATGTCATCATCATCAACTTTGCAAACCCTGACATGGTAGGCCATACCGGGGTAGAGGACGCAGCCATCAAGGCCATCGAGACAGTGGACGCCTGCGTGGGCCGTGCAGTGGAGGCTATCAGGGAAGTGGACGGCGTCATGTTTATCTGTGCGGACCATGGAAATGCGGAGCAGCTGGTGGACTATGAGACCGGGGAGCCATTTACTGCTCATACCACCAATCCGGTACCATTCATCCTGGTAAATGCAGACCCATCCTGCAAGCTGCGTGAAGGCGGCGCCCTGTGCGATATCGTTCCCACCCTTATTGAGCTCATGGGAATGGAGCAGCCTAAGGAAATGACCGGCAAATCATTGCTGGTTAAGTAAGAAGAATGAAGTGAGAATAAATATGCGTAAAAGCCAGCTCCGAATGTCCGGGGCTGGCTTTTTTGGCCGAAGAGTGCTGGATTAGGCGCAAATGAATCTAAAAACAGTCAGACGACAGCATGCCTTGGGCGGACTTGCTGGGCCGATACCGTATCATTTGTATCATTGCCGGTGTCCGGGGCTTTTTTTCGTGTCTGTTCTTCCAAAGCCGCGGCGCCCGCTTTATGCACAGGCTGTTCAACTCCGTCTGCTTTGGCGAAATCTGGTCCGCTTGCAGAAGAACTGCCGGCAATCACTTTCTCAGCAGCGGCCTTTTCAGCAGCGGCCTTCCCAGCAGCGGCCTTTTCAGCAGCGGCCTTCCCAGCAGCGGCTTTTCCAGCAGCGTCTTTCCCAGCAGCTGCCTTATCAACAGCTGCCTTTCCCGGAACGCTTCCGGATAACTTAATGGAAGCTTTTGCGCAGGCAGGCCCTACCATTTCATACAAAAGCCCGCTGGACAGGATGATGGTTGAGAGCAGCTGGCCGCTTTCGGTAGGGAGCATGCGCTGCCCCAGCACAGCCAGGCCGATGGAAACGCCGGCCTGAGGAATCAGCGCCAGGCCAAAGTAGCGGCGGATTTCCGGTGAAGCGTGGGTAACCGCGGCGCCCAGGGCGGAACCGGTGTATTTCCCGGCAATGCGGACCAGAAAGTAAACAATACCGATCACGCCGGCAGCTGCCAGGCTGGGAATGGAAAGCCTCATACCGGAAAGCACGAAGAACATCACCAGGAGGGGAGGCGTGAACTGGTTTAACTGCTTAAATAAGTGTTTGTTGCCGCTGGCATTGATATAGGCTGCGCCGGAGGCCATACATGCCAACAGGGGAGAAACATTAAGGGAAGTACAGATTCCGGCCACGCCCATAATGGTGACACAGGCCAGAACCAGGCTGTGGTCCTTGCTGCGGCGCTTGTGTATCAGCCTGCTGAGCACCACACCGGATAGTCCTCCCAGCGCCAGGGCCAATAAGTTAAAGAGCACCGGAAAGGCAATCTGCGAAACCGTCACAGAGCCGTTTGAGGAGCTGGCCTGGACAAAGGCCGCGCACACGCTGAAGGCTATCAGGGACACTGCATCGTCCAGGGCAACTACCTGCAGGATGGTGTCCACAAAGGGCCCTTTGGCCTTGTACTGCCGGATGGTCATAATGGTGGAGGCAGGGGCCGTGGCGCAGCCGATGGCTCCCAAAAGCAGACTGAAGGACAGGGATAACCCCATAATCAGCATAACAATTGTGATAAAGATGCCTGCGGTCAGGGATTCAAACAGGGTCAGAATCACCATTTTCTTTCCATTGGCTTTCAGGGATGACAGTTTGAAATATTTTCCTACTCCAAATGCGATAAATGCCAGGGCAAGGTCTGTGATAAAATCCATCTGTCCAATATATTGTGAAGGGACAAGATTCAGGCACCAGGGCCCGATGATGACTCCCGCAATAATATAACCGGTAACATTAGGCAGGTGAAGCCGTTTTGTGATTCGTGTCAACAGAAAGCCGGATGCCAGCATGACTGCTATGGTCAATATGATTCCTGCTGCTCCCAGGTTTGATAAAAATAGTGCCATAATCAACACTCCTTTCTGCGTTTTTTTGTTTTGCTTGATTATAGTAGTGTTTGGTGATAAAATCAAATGATATTATTTGATTGGGATATAAAAAATATTTATATATGGAGGGGGACTGGCCTGTGTTTGACATGAAAGTAAAGACTCTTCTGGCTGTTATCGAGTCCGGAAGCTATACTAAGGCAGCTCAGAAGCTGAATCTGACCCAGCCGGCGGTGAGTCATCAGATTCGTTTGCTGGAAAATGAGTTCGATATAAAAATATTTTATAGGAGCAAAAACAAACTGAAGCTGACTCCCCAGGGAAAGATTCTGGTGCAGTATGCCCGCAGGGCAGCTGCCGTTTATTCCAACGCCTGCCAGGCTATTGAGGATAGCAAGACGGAGACCAGCCATCTGAATGTAGGCATCACTCCCACGGCGGGGGAGACCATTATTCCCCAGGTGCTGGCCACCCTCTGTAATGAGAATCCGGATATACATATAAATATTTCTGTCAATACCATTCAAAAAATTTATAGCCGCCTGAAGGCATATGAATTGGATTTTGCCGTGGTGGAGGGAGGGGTGCCGGATGCGGCGTTAGTGTCCACCACCCTGGACACGGATTACCTGTGTCTGGCTGTTTCGCCCATGCACCGTCTGGCCAGGGCCAAGACAGTGTCCGTGGAGGAGATACGCCATGAAAAGCTGATTCTGCGCAGCCGCAGCGCAGGCACAAGGCAGCTGTTTGAGAAACATCTGGGGGCCAGGGACATGAGCCTGGAAGAGTTTAACGTGATGATGGAACTGGATAACGTGTCCATGATCAAGGAGTTGGTAACCATGGATTTGGGAATTACCATCATTGCCAAAAGCGCCTGCCGCGAAGAACTTGCCAGCGGCCGGCTGGCCATTATTCCCATTGAAAATTCCTCCATGGTGCGCCAGATCGACATGGTATATCAGAAGGATTTCCTGCATCCGGAGTTTATCCAGAATATTCGCGGTATCTATGAACAGCTGAAGGCAAAGTAATATTTCCTGTGAGGGGCTTTTCCGGCCGGGAAGATGGGCTGCCTGAGCGGTTGCGGCTTTCAAGCTGCGGCTTTCAAGTTACGGTTTTAAAGTTATGAAATATCCCTTCCATTTTTATGGGAAATAGGATAAAATGGAAGTTGGTGCCCTCAAAGGCCGTAGAAGTCTCTGATGGCCTGTTTTGTATAATTTTAATTGATATAACATATGATAGGAGTTTGAATTGTGTCTGGAAAAAAAGGTATGAAAACGAAGAAGCTTTTGGAAAGCTTCCTTCCATATTATGGAAGATATAAGAAGATTCTGATATTTGATTTATTCTGTGCGGCTCTGACTACATTGGGAGAACTGATTCTTCCTCTGATGCTGCGCTATATCACAAACCAGGGGATGCAGAATCTGGCATCCATGACAGCCGAAATTGTAATTAGAATCGGCGGTCTGTACCTGCTTCTGCGGATTATTGACTCCCTGGCAGCCTATTACATGGCCTATACAGGGCATGTGATGGGTGTATACATTGAAACAGATATGCGCCAGGACGCCTTTGAGCATTTGCAGATGCTGTCAGACAGTTATTACAGCAACACAAAGGTTGGACAGATCATGTCACGTATCACCAGTGATTTGTTTGACGTGACGGAATTTGCCCACCACTGTCCGGAGGAGTTCTTCATAGCAGCCCTTAAAACCGTGGTCTCCTTCATTATCCTGTCAGGCATCAATCTGGAACTGACCCTGCTCATATTTGTGCTGGTGCCGGTTATGATTATTTCCTGTACCTGGTTTAACATGAAGGTGAAGGAGGCATTCCGCAGGCAGAGAAACCAGATAGGCGAGCTCAATGCCCAGATTGAGGACACCCTGCTGGGCAACCGTGTGGTCAGGGCCTTTGCCAATGAGCCGGTGGAGATTGCCAAGTTCGGCAAGGGCAACCGGGATTTCATGGATATTAAGAAGTATACCTACCGCTACATGGCGGCTTTTCAGATTACCACCAGGTCCTTTGACGGACTGATGTATGTGGTGGTGATTGTGGCAGGAGGCATTTTCATGATTCAGGGCAAGGTGGAGCCGGGAGATTTGGTGGCCTATACCATGTATGTAACCACCCTTCTTACCACTATACGCAGAATCATAGAGTTTGCGGAGCAGTTCCAGCGTGGAATCACCGGTATCGAACGTTTCCAGGAAATCATGGATGTGGTGCCGGATATCAAGGACAGCAAAAATGCAAAGAAGATGGAGCATGTAAAGGGAGCCATTTCCTTTGATCACGTAAGTTTTGAGTATCCGGATGACCATGTGCCGGTACTGGAGGACATAAACATCACCGTAAGGCCAGGGGAGAGGATTGCCCTGGTAGGTCCCTCCGGCGGCGGTAAGACCACCATGTGCAACCTTCTGCCCAGGTTTTATGATACCACCTCAGGCAGCATTGCCATAGACGGGCAGGATATAAAGAACGTTACACTGCAGAGCCTTCGTTCCAACATCGGCGTGGTACAGCAGGACGTTTACCTGTTCTCAGGTTCTGTCTATGAGAATATCAGCTACGGGCGTCCGGGAGCCACCAGGGAAGAAGTTATGGAAGCTGCCAAACTGGCAGGCGCCCATGAGTTTATCACTGAGCTGCAGGACGGATATGATACGTATGTGGGTGAGCGGGGGGTCAAGCTGTCAGGAGGACAGAAGCAGCGTATCAGCATTGCCCGTGTATTCCTGAAGAACCCGGCCATTCTTATTCTGGATGAGGCTACATCGGCTCTTGACAATGAGAGTGAATACCTGGTATCCCAGTCATTGGAGAAGCTGGCAGTGGGCCGTACCACTCTTACCATTGCCCACCGCCTGACCACCATCCAGGGTGCGGACCGCATACTTGTGCTGGCAGGCAATAAGATTGTGGAAGAGGGGAATCATGAACAGCTGCTGGAGAAGAAGGGAATGTATTACCAGTTATATACAACTGCAAACAGGCTGAACCAGGGGATTGCATAAAGGAGAACATTTAATATGAAAATAGCTATTGTTGCGGACAGCAACAGCGGAGTAACGCAGGATGAGGCAAAGGAGCTGGGCATATACGTGCTTCCCATGCCTTTCATGATAGACGGGCAGGTTTTTTATGAGGGAATTGATTTAAGCCATGAAGATTTTTACGCAAGGATGGAGGAAGGGGCTGAAATCACCACATCCCAGCCATCGCCTAAAGACGTGACGGAACAGTGGGAACAGCTTCTGGAGGACCATGATCAGGTGGTGTACATTCCCATGTCCAGCGGACTCAGCGGTTCCTGCCAGACGGCTCTTATGCTGGCGGAAGATTATGAGGGGCGCGTTCAGGTGGTGAACAACCAGAGGATTTCTGTTACCCAGAGACAGTCTGCCCTGGACGCCAGGGATTTGGCAGAGCGGGGATGGAGCGGTGAGCAGATAAAGGAAAAGCTTGAGGCAACCAGGTTTGACAGCTCCATTTATATCACGGTGGATACCCTTAAATATCTGAAAAAGGGGGGCAGGATTACACCTGCTGCGGCAGCGCTTGGGACATTGCTCAAAATAAAGCCGGTGCTCACCATCCAGGGAGAAAAGCTGGATGCGTTTGCAAAGGCAAGGACCATGAAGCAGGCCAAGACCATCATGCTGACTGCCCTGGCCCATGACCTGGAGGATCGTCTGGCAGATCCGAAGGCAGAACACACCTATCTGCAGATTGCCCATACATGCAGTGAGCAGGCAGCCCAGGAGCTGGAAGAGACTGTAAGGGAGTTGTATCCCGGGGTTCCCGTGTTTGGGGCTCCCCTGTCCCTCAGCATTGGATGCCATATCGGCCCTGGCGCCCTGGCAGTCGCCTGTACCAGGAAATTAAAGGAGCTGGAATAAGTGTCGGAAAAGAAATTTGTTAAGAAGCTGCGTACCTTCGGCATGAGCATGAAGGTACCGCTGACAGCCATCATCATAGGCGCTGCCCTGATTCCTCTCTTTCTGGAGGCCGGCATTATGCTGGGAACATTCCGGCAGAGCCAGCTGGACGCCAGGTTTATAGAGATACAGAACCAGTGTGTTATACTCAGCAATAAGATGACCCGGTCCGGCTATATGACGGCCGAGAAAAAGAACAATGCCAGCCTGGACAGCCAGATGCAGACCCTGTCTGATGTCTATAACGGAAGAATTGTCATTGTGGGAAGCAATTTCCGGGTGGTGACAGATACCTTTAATCTGGCCACGGGAAAGTATTATTTATCAGAAGAAGTCATCAAGTGTTTCAAGGGTGAGAACAGCAGCCATTACAACAAGGATATGCAGTATTTTGCCCAGACCATTCCCGTGTATGACACGGCGGACGCAAAAGCTGTGAGCGGAGTCATTGTGGTTACCGCATCCACGGAGAACATTCTGTCCCTGACAGATAAGGTTATGGGAAAGTCCCATCTGTTTCTGGTGTGTATGGTTCTTCTTATCAGTGTTTTGGGGGTGGCGGCGGCCCATTTGCTGCTGCGTCCTTTTAAGAAGCTTCAGATGTCCTTTGACAGGGTGGCCCAGGGAGATTTGGATGCGGACATCACAGAAGAGACTTACAGGGAGACCAGGCTCCTGTCCCAGTCAGTCCAGAAGTCCCTGAGCAAGCTCAAGGCTGTAGACCAGTCGCGCCAGGAGTTTGTCTCCAATGTGTCCCATGAGCTGAAAACGCCCATCACCTCTATCCGTGTGCTGGCTGATTCCCTGATGGGGATGGAAGACGTGCCGGTGGAGCTGTACCGGGAGTTTATGACGGATATTTCGGATGAGATTGACCGGGAGAACCAGATCATAGAGGATTTGCTGATGCTGGTCAAAATGGATAAGACAGCCGAGGACCAGATGAACATAGAGCAGGTGAATATCAACGGGGAACTGGAGCTGATTTTAAAACGTCTGCGTCCCATTGCCAAACGTGGAAATGTGGAACTGATCCTGGAGAGCATCCGGGAAGTGACAGCGGATGTGGATAAGGTAAAGATATCCCTGGCAATCACCAATCTGGTGGAAAATGCCATCAAATACAACCGGGATTCAGGTATGGTTCGCGTGACCCTGGATGCAGATCACAAATATTTCTACATCAAGGTGGCTGACACCGGTATCGGGATACCGGAGGACGCGCTGGAACATATATTCGAGCGGTTTTTCCGGGTGGATAAGGCCCGCTCCAGGGAAGTGGGCGGCACCGGGCTGGGACTGGCTATCGCGAAAAATGTCATTCAGATGCACCATGGTATCATAGATGTGGAGAGTACGGTGGGAGAGGGAACCACCTTCAGCGTGAGGATACCCCTTAACTATGTACCGAGACAGGAGGCAAAGCCATGAGCAGACATACCGCGAGCAGACATACTGTGAGCAGAAATACCGTGAGCAGACATGTCATGAGCAGACATACCATGGGAATACATGCGGTGAAAAGGCTGATACTGCCTTTGATGGCGGTTGTATTCCTGCTGTCGGGCTGCGGAGAGGGGGAAAGCCCTGTCTCCAATCCTGCCGAGGGCAGATATCTGATTTATTATCTGAATGCGTCCATCACCAAGCTGGTTCCCCAGGAGTACGAGACGGAAACAAAGGATAAGGGGGAGCTGGTGAATGAACTGATGGACCAGTTCCTGAATGTGCCAAAGGATTTGGACTGCCAGCCCGGCCTGACGGACCGGGTGACCTACCAGGGGAGCCGCCAGGAGGAACAGGTGCTGTATCTGTACTTCGACATGAATTACACAGCCATGAAGGCGGAACGGGAGATTCTCTGCCGGGCAGCCCTCACCAGGACCCTGACGCAGATTGAGGGAATTGACTATATCAATATTTACTGCGGTGACCAGCCTCTGATGGACCGGCAGGGAAATCCGGTGGGAATGCTGTCGGCCACTGATTTTATCATGAATACCAGCAATGTAAATGCCTACGAAAAGACGGAGCTGACCCTGTATTTTGCCGATGAGACAGGCAACCGCCTGGTGCCGGAGAAACGGGAGGTAGTCCACAACATCAATACCTCCCTGGAACAGCTGGTAGTAGAGCAGCTCATTGCAGGACCGGGACAGGAGGGGCATAACCCCACGCTTCCGTCGGACTGCAAGATACTGAGCCTGTCAGTGACAGATAATGTATGCTATATCAACTTTGATTCCGCCTTTGCCAATACAACTCTGGCAGTGAATGAGTATATCCCGATCTATTCCATTGTGGATTCTCTTTCAGAGATGACAACGGTGACAAAGGTGCAGATTATGATCAACGGCTCCCAGGATGTGATGTTCCGGGATGTGGTGTCCTTAAATACCACCTTTGAGAGAAGCCAGAATTATATTGACGGAAAGAATGAATAGACGAAAGGAAATTTAACTGAATATGAAGAGACCGCTGGTTGTACTGGCAGCAGGTTACGTACTTGGAGAGGTGCTGGCCCTGCAGGTTAAGACGGCGGTGGACTTAGGTGTTCTGGCGTGGCTGTGTGCAGCTGCGGCAGGAATCCTATGGCTTTTGGATACAGGGAGGGGAGTACTGCGCCCTTCTGCTCCAAGAGCGAAGATGCAGGGCAGGAGCAACCGGAAACATAGAGTGCTTCTGCTCTTTTTGGTATGTCTACTGTCTGGTTCGTCTGTGGGAATGACAAGAGGACAGCAGGAAAAAGGGATTCTGGACCATGAGGAGTCCGTGGCCCGGACCATGACCGGCGCCCGGATATTGGTAAGAGGAGTAATTAAAAAGGCAGAACAAAAGGAAAATACGATTACCCTTATGCTGGAGGAGGTGACGGCCGAGGCAGGTAAAAGGTCTGTGAAGTTCAGGAGGATGGTGGTGTATGCGGAGAACAGGACAACGGAGAAAGATGATTCTGACTTAGGGGAAGAGCTGGCTGTGGGGGTGAAAGTACAGGTGAGAGGCAAGCTGGCTCCGGTGGAAGGGCCGGGAAATCCCGGAGAATTTGATTTCAGGACCTATTACCGAACAAAGGGAACTGCATGCAGGCTGTACGGGGAGAACCTGGCAGTGGCGGGCGGAGAGGCGATTCCTTATTATAGGGCAATAACACAGTTCCGGATGCGGTGTGCCAGTATACTTGAGAAGATATGCCTTCCGGAGGATGTAGCAGTATTTAAAGCCGTGCTTCTGGGAGACACATCTGATATGAATCCGGAGATGCGGGAAATGTACCAGCGCAGCGGAATTTCACATCTCCTGGCTGTCAGCGGACAGCATCTGGCCATTATCGGCGGAGGGATCTATCTGATGATCCGCCGGGCCGGAGCCGGTTATGGAAAAGCGGGGATGATATCAGCTGTTCTTGTCATCAGCTATGGGATAATGACAGGCAGTTCCGGCTCCGCCATAAGGGCGGTTATCATGATAGTATGCCTGTGGCTGGCGGCGGTTAAAGGAAGAAGCTACGACACCCTGTCGGCGTTGGGAGCGGCAGCCTTAATTCTTCTGTACAGACAGCCCTATCTGCTGTACCACAGCGGATTTGAATTGTCCTTTGGGGCAGTTCTGGCGATCAGCGGATTGGGAGGATGGGTGCAGTCATTCCTTGAATTGGAGCGGGCGTGGGAAAAGACCCTTCTTATCAGCTTGAGCGTACAAATCGTACTTACGCCCATTGTGCTGTACCACTATTTTCAGCATCCGCTTTACGGCATTTTTTTAAATCTTTTGGTTATACCTCTTGTTTCTATCTTAATGTATTCGGGTATTCTGGGGATTGTGCTGGGAAGCTTCTGGATTCAGGGAGGGGTGGCAGCAGTGGGAGCCGGACATTATATTTTGAGGTTTTATGAGCTGCTGTGCAAATTTGCGGAAGGGCTGCCCGGATACAGTCTGGTGCTGGGGCGTCCGTCGCCGGGCAGTCTGGTAATGTATTTTGGCATACACGGAATGGGAACAGCAGTTGTGCTGTTTTGTATCAGGGGCCGGAGCGCCTTTATTCGGGCAAAATCTCCTGCAAGGTGTAACGCTTATCTGGCAGAAAGGGATTTACAAACACGCATATCTTCCATCAGTTGTAAACCCATGATGTTAATGTATTTTTTTGGAATTTATGCCCTTAGTTTTGCGGCTTTGGTCCCGCGTCCCGTAAAAGGACTGGAGGTTGTCTGTCTGGATGTGGGACAAGGGGACGGCCTGCTGCTCAGGTCTGGTAAGAGGGCGGTGCTCATAGATGGAGGCAGCAGCAGCCAGAAAAAACTGGGGAATATTGTGCTGGAGCCTTATTTAAAAAGCCAGGGAATATCGTGGATTGATTACGCGGTGGTAAGTCATGGAGACAGCGACCATATAAACGGTCTTATATACCTGCTGGAGGAGTCAGAGGACATAAGAATAGGTACCCTGGTGCTGCCAGTGATGGGAAAGGGGGAGGAGGTATATGAAAATCTGGCTGCACTGGCCAGGAGAGAAGGGGCAGCTGTGGTTTATATGAAAACCGGAGACTGGGTGGAAACTGGGGAGCTGACGCTTACCTGTCTGTATGCCGGTGAAGATTTTGGCAGGAAGGACCGTAACAGCCACTCTCTGGTTTTGTGCGGGGATTATAAGGGATTTCATATGTTGTTTACAGGAGATATGGGGGAAGAACAGGAGAGCAGTCTGGTCAGACTGGCAGAACAGGAGGGGGCCCTGCAGGATATACATTTGAATCATGTACAGATACTGAAAACAGCCCATCATGGTTCCAGGACATCTTCATCGGGGGTATTTCTGGACCGATTGAGGATTCAATTAGCTGTGGTTTCCTATGGAAAGGAAAATTCTTATGGGCATCCGTCGCCGGAGACAATGGAGCGTTTCAGGAGGCAGGGGATTGTGGTTCTGGAAACCGGAAAAAAGGGAGCCATAACACTTAAAACAGACGGCACATCGCTGCGGGTCCATGCATTTCTGGAGGAAAAATCTCGTCAGAATTAGCTGGATGAAATACGCTTCTGACAGCCATATTATAAATATGGAAGAGATTGTGGAATCTTGGAAGGAGCAGGGGATGAATTATCAAGAAACAGCTAACGAGATTTTGTCTCACATAGGCGGGGCAGAGAATATCAGGGAGATGACACACTGTTTTACCAGACTTCGGTTTGAATTAAGGGATCCGGAAAAGGCAGAGCGCGGTAAGATAGAGCGGATAGAAGGTGTGATAGCGGTTGTGGAAAGCAGCGGCCAGTTCCAGGTTGTCATGGGGACAAAGGTAGGCCGGATATATGACCTGCTGAAGGAAATGACCGGTACAGAAAGAAAAGCGGGTGAAAAAAGAGAAAAGGTTTATCGTAGGGACAGTAAGGACAGAGAGAAAAACACACCGGGAAATCATTTGGGAAACAGAATGATTCAGTCGGTTTCCTCCATGTTTACGCCTATGGTACCTGCCATTGCTGCATCCGGCCTTTTGAAAGGATTCCTGACCATAGCCAGGATGCTGGCATCCAATCAAGGCATTGATATTACAGGGAACCATACCTACGTAATCCTGCTGGCTGCCACGGATGCGATTTTTTATTTTATGCCAATCATCCTGGCCTATACCAGCGCCAGGGTGTTTGAGGCCAATGAATTTGTGGCCATGGCCCTGGGGGGAACCATGTGTTACCCTTCTGTTCTCAGTCTTATGACAGGGGAAGAACGCATCAGCATGCTGGGAGTGGCATTGACCAGGGCCAATTACACATCATCAGTCATCCCTATTATAATAGGTGTGTTTATCCTGGCTTATGTACAGCGGTTTCTGGAGCGTGTGATACCGGAGGTTCTGAAAATTATTCTGGTACCGGGGCTCTCCCTGCTGGTAATGGTGCCTGCGGTATTTATGGTGTTTGGGCCGGTGGGAATTTATCTGGGAAATATAATTCATTTTATCTACACAGGCCTTATGGGAATAAGTCCTGTTTTGTGCGGCGGTTTCATCGGAGGCATGTGGTGTGTGTTTGTTATTTTTGGAGCCCACAGAGCCTTGGTACCCATTGGAATCCAGGATGTGGCACTGAACGGCCGGCAAAACCTGCTTGCATTTGCAGGGGCTGCGAATTTTTCTCAGGGCGGGGCTGCCCTGGGGGTTATGATGCGGACCAGAAGCAGGGAGCTAAAAGCAGTGGCGGCATCGGCATCAGTGGCAGCCTCTGTCTGCGGCATAACAGAGCCTGCCATCTATGGGTGTAACCTGCGGCTTAAACGTCCTATGATTTACGCGGTTATATGCGGAGCCGCAGGAGGGGCTGTCATGGGGGCGGGAGGCGTGTACGGGGATGCTTTTGCAAATAACGGTATCCTTACACTGGCAACCTATGCTGCTTTTGGAATGAAAAAATTCCTCTTTTATCTGGCTGGTATTGGTATATCATTCTTCGGGTCTGCCATTTTGACAATGCTGCTGGGATTTGAGGATATGGACCAGGAACCAGAGGAAACTTCATGGGAAAGGAATTAACTGCAGGAGGGAAACAATGCATCAGAAAACGACAGAATTTCCGGAAGGATTTTTGTGGGGGGCTTCATCATCCGCATTTCAGATTGAGGGGGGATGGAATCTGGGAGGAAAAGGGATGACAGTGGCAGATTTCAATTCCTTTAAACGATCCCATATACAGGCAGATACTAAGGTGGCCAGTGACTTCTATCATCACTGGAAGGAGGACATTGATTACATGGCAGAGCTTGGGCTCAAAATGTACAGGTTCTCCATTGCGTGGGCCAGAATCATACCGGATGGCGATGGAGCTGTCCATGAGGAGGGGATTAAATTCTATGACAGAATCATTGACTGCCTGCTGTCAAGGGGAATCCAGCCCTTTGTCACCCTGTACCATTTTGACCTGCCCTACGCGTTGGCGGAAAAATACAATGGCTGGGAATCTCGCCGGTGTGTCCTGGCCTTTGAACGGTATGCCAGAATATGCTTCAGGGCTTTTGGCGACCGGGTTAAATACTGGCAGGTCCACAATGAACAGAACCTGATGGTGCGGGTGGATGAGAGGATGAATATTGATGCCGCGGATAAATGGGAGGCAGACCGGCTCAGGGCCCAGATGGATTATCATATGTTTCTGGCCCATGCCCTGGCCGTAAAGGCATGCCATGAGCTGGTTTCCGGAGGAAAGATAGGCCCGGCTGTGTCGTCCTGCTGTACCTATCCGGAAACACCCCGTCCGGAGGATGTGTGGGCTGCGGCGAACAATGATTGGTTTAAGGCGGAATACTGTCTGGACATGCATCAATATGGCAGATATCCGGGATACTACAGGCGGTATCTTAAAGAGCGTAATATTATGCCGTCCGCGGAGGATGGGGATGAGGAGATACTCAAATGGGGCGCTTCTGATTACATTGCTGTCAACTATTACAGGACACTTTGTGTCAGATATCTTCCGGCAGATGAGATTCATCCTGTGGGGGAACGGTGCTTTCCGGGCAATGAGGTGGATTTTGACCAGTATGGATACTTTTCTCATGTGAAAAATCCTCATCTGGTTTCGACAGAGTATGGGGCGCAGATTGATCCAATGGGCCTTCGGATTGTGTTGAACCGTTATTATCAGAAATACCGGCTTCCCCTTCTCATAACAGAAAATGGTCTGGGAGCAACCGATATCCTTACTGAAAATGGAAAGGTGCATGACAGTTACAGAATTGACTATCTGAGAAGGCACATCCAGGCATGCAGACAGGCGCTGGATGACGGCGTGGAGCTAATGGGGTATTCGCCCTGGTCCTTTATGGATTTGCTCAGTTCCCATGAAGGCTTTAGAAAGCGGTACGGATTTCTGTATGTGGACAGGAACGAGCATGAGACAGGCAGCCTTAAGCGCATAAAAAAAGACAGCTTTCACTGGTACCGCCGTGTCATAGAGACAAACGGGGCAACCATATAAGCTGTCAGTAAGGAAGGCAGAGTAATGTTTAAAGACGCTCTGATATATAATCCAGCAGCGCGGCGCAGCCCTCCGTGACGTCGGACCAGGTGGTGTCGAAGTCACCCGTGTACCAAGGGTCGGCCACATCCCTTCCGGAACCGGTGAATTCCATAAGCTTAAAAATTTTGTGGTCCGGATCACCGCCTGCAATACGCTGCATGTTGCGGATATTCCAGCTGTCCATGCCAATCAGGTAATCAAATGATTTATAATCTGCCTTCGTCATCTGTTTTGCCCGGTGCCCCTCGCAGGGAATGCCGGCCTGCTTTAATTTGGCGCGGGTTCCGTGGTGTACAGGATTACCGATTTCCTCGGTGGAGGTAGCAGCGGAATCTGCCTGAATTATGCCGGACAGGCCTCTTTCCTTTAGCAGGCTGCGGAAATAGTAGAGGGCCATGGGGCTGCGGCAGATATTGCCGTGGCAGACGAAAAGGATTTTAATATTATTGTTAGATTGCTTCGTCATTTACTGTATCTCCGTTACTTTTTGATAGCTAAAGTCTACTATAAGTTCATGCTTTAAACAAGGGTTTCTTTTTTATTTTCCTATTTACAGCCCGTTTACCTCTTATATAATAGAAGCAGGCAGTTCCTACTGCTGGGTGACTTCCATCTCCGAAAGGGGGTGGTATAACATGAGTACATATGAGACACTTTCTTTAATGATTGCGTTTGGGGTACTTATCGTTATGATTATAGGTACAAAAAAATAGTCACCCGCCCTCCAAAGCAAATGTGACTATTTTTTGAGTTAAAATTCTTTGGAAGCCACTCACTGGAGTGAACTGCCTTTTTTGTACCTTTATTATAAACTAAATTTAGTTTATCTGTCAATCATGATTTTTCAGCGCTTTTCTTGCATTTACTTTCGTATACACTCAATCCTATTGGAATGCTTCGTAGCATATAGCCGTTGCAGATGAAACGTATTTTTATCATATCTTTTATATCCCTTCATAAGCCTTCAAACCTTGATATTATGGGCTATCCGGCGCTTTTTTCATTTTTCATATTTTGCCCCAAACCTACGCTATTCTTTATAAATTTACGCAAATTCACGGGCAAATGGTATAACGGTAGCAGAGCATTATCTATTCAAAGCAAGCCATCGGCTAAACCGGTGTTCTTGACTATTCAACTACGTTGTCGTCATGTTCGAGTATCTTGGTAAATTTGGAAATCATTTTCTGAGCAAGAGGTTCATCATAACTTTTTTCGGATATATTTTTCCAGTATGATGCATATAGATTCTGCAATTCCCTAAACAACGATTCTGGATTGCACAAATAGTACTCACCATAGTGTTCCACAATACAATCCTATTCAAATGTAATGGCAGTATTCTCCTTTGTTTAACCTTGATGAATTATTCCACAACGAATCCCTTTGTAGAACTTTTGAGCATCAGCAGTAGAAATCTCAGAATCTAATTGTGGCAAAACTGTTTTATATGCATCTACGATATGATTTCCGTCATCGCTTGACTCATCATACCCATTGATTAATTCAAAATATAATTCAACAAGGATACAATTAATACCCATGACGACAAAGCCAAAATTCTCACGATTTTCAAATGTTTTAGTAGTTCTAATAAATGTATTGATCGGTTTTATATAGTTGCTCATAACACGTAATCTCATGTTTTTGCAGAGCCGATTATAATACTTTACTGCATCGGCATGAATTTCCTTTGGGGGTACTTGTTGTTATGATTATAGGTACAAAAAAATAGTCACCCGCCTACCAAGCTTAGTGACTATTTTTAATTAAGCTATTAACTTGGAAGCCACTCACTGGAGTGAACTGCCTTTTTTGTACCTTTATTATAAACCAATTTTAGTTTATCTGTCAATCATGATTTCTCAGTGTTTTTCTTGCATTTTTCTTTTCATATACATTCAATCCTATCGGAATGCCCCGGAGCATATTGCCGTGGCAGATGAAAAGGATGTTAGGTAGTATGATTGCGGTTAGTCATTCGTCAAATCTCCATTTATATTTTGTATATAGAGTTTACTATAATTTTATAAGGTATACAAGCGCCTCTTTTTAATTATGCCCTATGCAGTGACATTGCTTTTTTGTATAATTAGTACAGGCAGTTCCTACTGCTGGGTGACTTCCATCTCCGAAAGGAGGTGGTATAACATGAGTACATATGAGGCACTTTCTTTAATGATAGCGTTTGGAGTACTTGTTGTTATGATTATAGGTACAAAACAATAGGTTCTATACTGAATGTTGGGGTGTGCTGAAAAGCACACTTCCAATATTCTTTTCGTTGTAATAAAATACATCTATAAGAAGCCTCCTAAACGCATTATCCCGACCAAAGTTTAATGTTACGGAGGTGACCCCTTATAGATGTACCCTAATTATACCAAGGCTTTCCTTAACTTGGAAGGTGTTTTTATTAAAAAAGTGGTTCAGGCAGACTCTTTCATTAAAATTTTCATCCAGTCCCAACCGGTAGAACAGACTTGTCCCTGCTGTGGGGCTAAAACAAAACGGATTCATGATTACCGTTTACAAGAAGTCCAGGACATTCCCTTACTGGGAAAACAAGTAATCCTGCTCCTTCGCAAACGCCGCTACCTCTGCCCATACTGCCGCAAACGGTTCACGGAACCCTATTCGTTCCTCCCCAGCTACCACCGCAGGACCCGCAGGCTGGCATTTTACATTGTCTCCCTGCTCCGGCAGACCTTTTCCTTAAAACAGATCGCAGAGCTTACCGGTGTTTCCGTCCAGACGGTCTGCCGCCTTCTGGACACGATTTGCTATCCTCCGCCTGACCAGCTTCCACAAGCGCTTTCCATTGACGAATTCAAAGGCAATGCTTCTACCGGTAAATATCAGTGCATTCTGGTTGATCCGAAAAAGCGCCGGATCCTCGACATTCTCCCGGATCGGACCCAGAGCCATCTGGCTGATTATTGGCGGAACATTCCCAGGAAAGAACGCCTGAAGGTAAAGTTCTTCGTCTGCGATATGTGGCGCCCCTACACCGAACTTGCACAGACCTTCTTTCCAAACGCTACAATCATCGTGGATAAATATCATTTCATCCGGCAGGTGACATGGGCGATTGAAAATGTACGCAAACGGCT
>OBWG01000653.1_pt1 | contig 21411 bp, 20 predicted proteins | sample 1495221 | NCBI WGS metagenome assembly OBWG01 (sample SAMEA2580053, study PRJEB22360) | human gut metagenome | reverse complement strand
TTAACAATTAAATTATATTTAAAATATACACTAGGAATTAAGTTTTGTCAATATGATTTTACTAAATTTTACAATCTTTCTGATGTTTTTCTCTCTGCCTTCTCTCTTTTACCCTATGGGCTGCCGGATACATTTCAAATACTTCATGAAAAGCATTGAATCTGTGTTTAATTATTTAATTTTTCATCTGAATCGGCCTCGTTTCCTGCCTATGATAGTTTAATACATAGTGCACAACTATGGATGAGGAAATACTTTCCAACTTTTCGTTACATTTCCACGACTACTCATGACGCAGGCTTTGCATCCCCGCACTGCATATGATAAAATCATGGAAGTGCAGATACGGATTTATAAGGAGGGTATTATGCTGCAGCTTGGGATTTGCGACGACGATAAACATATGCTTACATATCTAACAAAACTATGTTCCGGAATTCTTCCTGAAGCCGGTATTGAAGCATTTCATAATGGTATGGATCTATTAAGCTCCTCGACAGAGTTCGATATCATTCTAATGGATATAAGTATGGGGAAAATGAATGGACTGGAGACGATCAAGCAGCTGCGCAGCCGGACTCCTTCGCGCACGCCTCACCGCCCTGCCGTCATATTTATTACTGCATACGACGATTATGTGTTTGACGCTTTTGACTTATTTGCCTTCCAGTATCTTTTAAAGCCCCTGGATGAAGAGAAATTTGAGAAGATTCTTAAAATGGCCGCGGCAGAATGTGAAGAACATACTGATGAGAAGGCTCTTTTTTTCCACACGAAAACCGATCATATCCGGGTCTGTCCGAGCCAGATATTCTATGTAGAGAGCAATCTGAGAAAAGTAGTCATCCACACGGAAAAAGAAGCGTTTGAGATCTATGCCACCATGAATGATCTGGAAAAGCATTTAGGCAGCCGTTTCTACCGCTGCCACCGGGGATTTCTGGTGAATCTGGAGAAGATCAACAGCTATAACCGCCAGACGATCCGGCTGACGGACGGAAGCAGCCTGCTGCTGTCGAAGACGAGATATTCTGAATTCGTTGACACCTATATGCATTTTTTAAAACGGGGAGAGCAGTAACAGGCCGGGCGATATTGCCCCGGCCTGTTTTTATTCCGCTTTCCATACCCGCTGCAGCATCACGGTTAAATAGAAGCGTTCCTCACTGTAGCGGTAATCTGCTGTGCCGAAATATTTCTCCGCACACCGTCTGATATTCTGAAATCCCAGTCCGTGTTCAAAGGGATCTTCCTTCCTCGTCATCAGGAAGCGTTCTCTCTCCCCATGCTTTAAAATCCCGTCAAAGGTATTGGTAATTTCCATAAAAAACACGTTGTTTTTGCAGTATGCCTCAATCTGAATGGAGAGCGGCGCCTCCGGATTCTTCTCCTTCAGCCGTTCGCACGCCTCCAGCGCATTGTTCAGTGCGTTATTTAAAATAATGCTGATATCAAATGCGCTGATGCGGTACGCTTCCGGGAAACGAAAGGAGCAGGTGAACTGAGCACCCAGACTGCGTGCCTGCCGGTACTTCTCGTTGATCACCACATCAGTCACCGGATTTCCGGTGTGGTAGACTGCATTCATCCGGTCGAGGGCTTCTCCGATCCCCGAGAAATACGCGCCCAGCCCCTCCGGATCGTCTTCCACCCGGATCCCCCTGCTGCTCAGCAGGCTTCTGATATCGAACAGATAGTTCTGCATATCATGTTTCATGGAACGGATTCCGGTGTAGAGCCGCTCGATATCCTGAATATGCCCTTCCATCTGCTCCACCTGATTCTCCAGCATGTCCGCCTTTCCTTTTTCCTCGCCGAAAACCAGAAGCTGTTCATAGATATCGCACGAATACAGAACCGCCGCCATGAGGCCCAGCGTCAGCGCGGGAATCAGCAGATAAAACGCGGGGCCGTACCATTTTACAAGCTCCACGGCCGCGGTCTCGAACAAAACCTGTTTAATAAAGTTTATGAAAATATAGAAGGATATCCCTGCGCCCGCCGGAAGGAGCAAAAAGACCACTTCCTTCCATTTCATCTCCCACGTGCGCCGTTTTAGCTTCACGGCCAGACAGCGGCTGGAGATCAGAATCAGAACACAGGCCACGGCCAGACTTATGAAAAAGACACTGTTGTATAGAACCGCCCGAAGAAAACTGTCCGGGTACGGCAGCCCCGTAAAAAACGGACACGTATAGAATATAAGGACCGGCAGTTCTCTGCCCCCAGGCGGCAGCTCCGCGTGCAGCGCCATTTGAAACAGAATGTAGCCCAGATGCTCCATTGTCTGCATCGTCAGAAGGTAAAACGTACAGAAGGTCACTGCCAGATAGAGCTTCGCAGCCGCCGGTCCCTTGTAGAAGACCGAACATAAGAGCAGCAGAATCACGGGGTACCACAGCAGCCAGGTTCCCGGAACCGACCATTGAAGCCCCGGCTCCCACCCGATTACCATTGCAGTGACAAGATGAATAAGAAATGGGATGGCAGCCGCAGTCAGCCATGGCCAGCCAAAGCGGGGCTTTAACAGGCGGTTCAGCAGGAAAATGAGCCCCACACCGGCCGCGGCCGGATAGAGCAGGTTCAGCAGCCCCCAGGAGGAGGAGATTATCTTTTCCGATATTAGATTTTCGAATATGAACGTACTCAATTTGATGCTCCTCTCCGTTGAGTTTTTACTTAGTTGGGTTTTTAGTTAGTTGGGTTTTAAGTTAGTTGGGTTCTTAGTGAGCCAGCCAGTTGCATTCACACAGCCGCCTCCCTTTAATCTATCACAAAAAAACAGTTTTAGACAGAGAGATTATAGTAAAAGGGATATTATCACTTTTCCGCACAGAAACGGCGGAGAGGATTTTTTCTCCTCTCCGCCGCTCACCGTCTGCTCATGAAAACTTATATTTCACTTCGCATCCATAAGAAACCTTATTGCAGATGTTCACCACCCGGTCCATGACCGTGCTGAACTCTGCGGCATCCGCGTCGATGTCCATCTCCCTCAAGTCCTCAGAAATGTCCACCTTCTTTACCCCGTCCATTTTTCCGATCTCGCCGACAATTCGCTGTGCCTTCGAGGGGTCTGACAGGGAATACACATGATAACGCCTGCTCATACCTTTTCCTCACTTTCACCAGTTGTTATTAACAAGTATTGGCAGAAGAGGGAAATTTTAAACATGGGGCGCGGTTCCGGTTTTTATCAGAGCCAGATCTTATGCTTATCATATCTGCTTTCGGCACCCAACTGCATTTTGGTTGTCTTACTTTCATCTTTTTCTATATATTCAGGTAATTATAGTTCCGAAAATTCGGCTCAGTTCTCCTATCCAACCAAATCTTCAATCCTACGTTCCATATATCGAACGAGCGCCTTTGCCTCCTCCCCTAAATCCTCCCATGTATCCCCCGCCCCCCTATATACACCTTTTCTGCCATCTTAAGCAGCGGCGCCAGGTTTGGTGGCATCTTAGGGAGCGCCCATACTGCTGCAATATTTTTCGAGCACAGCTCACCGGTTTCTTCGGTAAACCACATTCTGGCTAATGTTAAAAGTACACTTCTCCCATCACCGGATACATGAGTAATTAATCCGAGCAGCGAATGATTGCTAAATCGGGATCACAGCACGTTTTCGGTATTTCTCCCTCATCCATCTCTTCTCTCAGCCATTCCCCATACATGTACTCACATTTTGGCGGAAACTGCCAGGGTATGATATCATTCTGGTTAATAACGGTCACTTCCAAAGGCCGCTTATCTGTATAGCCAACATTTCCGGATACAGCCATCAGCCGTTTCGTCAACTCTTTCCAAATGCAATCCTGCATTTCCCCATTTGTAATAATCAACAGCTCCACAACACTTTTTATATGAAGTTCTCCCTTCTTTCTATTATCGCTTATTGTTTATCTTCTGCTGCTCACTCATGCGGCCGCACCGTTCTTTATGAAACCTTTCCTTTATAAAATGCATCTCTCCGGACATGACGCCTTTTTCAGCCATTTTCTCATTTCTCAGTCAACAGTTTTCTATTTTTCCACTTCCCACTCAGAAAATATCCCACTACAATGACTCCGGTTATCGTCCTGGAAAATGCGGTTCCCCAGAAATAGCTGGTAACACCCATGTCAAAAACATACAGGAACAAAAGGCTGAATCCGATTCTGCTGATCACACCATCTACAATGCCGAGTACAAAACCCAGGGAGACAAATCCGCAGCCTGTGATCATGGCCTGGAATGAACCGGTAATTCCGGCTACAAAGATTGTCATTACCATAATCCTCAAATAGGTTACTCCAAACGCCAGGACTTCCGGATCCTGGGTGAACAACCGGTATAGCGGCTTTGGAACACAGACGAACAAAATGGAGGAAACCGCTGCCACTCCCATGCAGAAGCCAAATGTACACAGAATAGATTTCCCGGCTCTCCCAGTCTTTTTGGCGCCGAGGTTCTGTCCCACCATAGAAGCCGCCGCAGAGTCCACTCCCTGCATAAATACTTCCATAAACTTCTGAATCTTGTTTCCAACGCTGTTGGTAGCCGCCGCCACCAGACCGTAGGAATTGACATTGGCGTTGACCCAGAGCATGGAAAAACGGACAAGACTGCTTCTCACCATCTGAGGAACTGCCAGCTTAATAATCTTTTCTGCTGCATCCTTTTCAATCTTGAAATAAGAAAGTTTCAATTCAAATCCCATTTCATCACGATGGTGATACATAAAGGTAAATGCTGCTATGAAAGACCCCAACTGGGCCATCACCGTCGCTATGGCTGTACCTGCTGCCTCCAGCTTGAATACCGCTACAAGAAGGATATCCAGGATTATATTGGTTACCGCCGCTACTGAAATAAAAAACAAAGGTTTTTTCGATTCTCCCATTCCGCGCAGGACACCGCATACCGCGTTGTAACCAAAAATAAACGGCATACCAATAACGGTGATAATCATATAGGCCTGCGCCTGCGACCATGCTTCCTGCGGACAGTTCAGCAGTGTCAGAATCTGATTATTAAAGATTACGGTTAGAACAGCGATACATATAGATGCAATAAACATGATAGAAAACAGTGTTCCAATGGTTTTTTTTGCTCTCCTGTGTTCTCCAGCCCCGATCAGCTGCGAAATATAGATCTGACCAGACATGGCAAACGCCGTGGCAAGAGGCGTCATAAAGTCGGCAATTTCACCGCCGGTGGAAACACCAACCGTTCCGATGCTGCCGACAAACTGTCCCACTACCATTAAGTCGACCAGAGAATAAATCTGCTGTATCAGATTCGTCAGGATAATCGGGATTGCAAATGTCAGCAGAGTCTTCATAATGGGACCTTCTGTAAGATCAATCCCGACTCTCTTCTTTTTCACTGCCGTCTCCATGGGTTCCCGCTCCTCCTTTTAATCTGTATTTTAAAATGTCAAAAAAAAGATTCTTCTCTCCTTCTATAATCACGTCCTCGGCACTGCCCGGTTCTACACCCCCGTATGCCATCGGTAGAAGAACGTCTTTCGATGTCCAGTCAAAGATATAATTGCATTTCTCCCCATAATGATGTGTTACAATCACCGTATTCTTATAAGGTGATGCCTCCTTCATATCTCTGCCAATTTCTGCAAACAGCTCTGCGTTCGCCAGCAGCACTGCAATATTACCGATGGTTAAAAGATGGAGTTTCAAATGTCTCGGTTCTCCTGGCACCATCTCAGGTACCATGGCTGGTCCGGGTATTTTTCCATAAGGGACTTCTTCATAGCTGCGTGGGCCCTGTCCGCCGTTTCGAACGGTGGAGAAATCCTTTGGAGGCCATCCGTTCACACAGCGTCTTGCGGGCAGGTCGATATTTTTCATTACATGATTCACCGGCATATACTCACTGTACCGGGTGATCGCATCGATCCCTTTGCAGCAGTCAGCGCCGTGCAGACGTCCCATATACTCCATCTGCATGTAGCCTGTGCCATCCGGATATTGAAGCTGTGCGGTCCAGCCATCCGGATACTCGTATTGAAGCCCATGACTCAAAAGAGGATTTTGATTTCCTGCTGCTCCCGAAGTCCACAGAGCAACCGCACCATCTCCATAATGTTCCTCTACAAACCGACAGGCGATTCCGGTAAAATTCCCGGAGGTTTTCGCCTTATGGTCAACGTCCTTCAACATATAACAGTTTGTGGCATGGGTGGCATGATTTAGGAAAGCCGCGATCAACCGGTCTTCCCTGTCGACGAATTTGATAATGGAGAGTGTCTTATCACTGTATCCCCCCATGCTTCGTCCCTCCACCCAGTAACCGCCAAATGAAAACAGGTTTCGGTTCACATTGATATAGCTGTCCGTTTCTCCGTAGCCATAACGGGCCGGGCGCATCGTCTCTGCCGCCTGTTTTCCTGCCTTGATTCCTGCATCAAAAACAATTTGCTCATATCTCTCAATAAACTCCAGAAGTTCCGGAGACGCCTGATTCTTTCTATATCGGGGCGCTGTGTGGTTATGTGTTCCAGTAATAAAGATATTGTCCGCAGGGAACCCCGTTTCCGCAGCAATTGTCTCAGGATAATCCGGAAATTCCGGAGCTCCGGAAAGTTCAAATGAAAGAAACATCAACCTGGCCCAGCCTGTATCAATGGCAATCGCACGGCAGTTCATATCATCATAAGGTTCCCACTGCTGCATGGGTTCCAGCCCAAAATCGCTGATCCGGTTGGGAATCGGATACATATCAGGAGCAGGATTGATGCAGACCTTTGATGCCCCAACTCTCAATTCTCTGCTCATTTAGGTTCTGTCCCCCTCTCCCCCTCCTCCTTTGGAGGGTAAACACCTTCCATTGTATACGCAAGCACACTGAATCCCTTAATATACTTGAAATATCGTTCTGTCGGCGCACCGCCCTTGGGACTTATACTGAATGCCTTATAGTCATAGCAGTCCGGATCTTTCAGGATTTCGTCACATGCCTCCAGTTCACTTTCCAGCACACCGCTTTCCACATTCACGATAAAGTGACTGGGAAACACGTAGTCAATTTCGTCCAGTCTCGCGACCACCTTTGCCAGGTTATCACGGAAGGTCTGCACATTCATATACTGGCCATTTTTCACCCCCGGTTTCGGACCGCCTCCCACGCCGGATATATCACTGCACAAGTCATCTCCCGGGAAGAAAATCCTGTTTTTTCTGTCCAGGATTCCCGCATTTCCCGAAACGTGGCCGCCCAGCCAGCAGACCTCCACTTCATAATCACCGCCCAGGCAAAAGACGTAACCGTCCGGCACGCCAACGATCTCATATTTTTTAAATTTCGGCAAATCCTCTTTATCAAACTGAAGCCATATATTGTCCCCGTTTTCATCAAACAGATAATCAAACATATGCCCGTTCTGTTCCTCTAAACTGGGGACTTCAAACTCATGACAGTAAACTCTGTCAAACCGGCAGTTTCCATAAGCGTGATCCACATGACCATGTGTATTAAACACGATCACCTCTTTTCCTCCGGACAATTTCTCCGCCAATCCCTTTAAATCGCCCAGACCGAAGGCCGTATCGATTAATAATGCCTTTTCCGGTCCCACAATCAGATACATCCATACATCGCCGGCACCGTCGCAGTTTTGCGTAAACAGGCCATATAAATTATCTCTGAACTGATATACCTCGACATACGGATTCATCTCATATATTTTTCGTGTCCGGTTATTTTCCCGCAGTTCTTTCATATAAGCCCAGCTGATATAATTCTGCGGATTTCCCCACTTGATTCGCTTCGCATTCAGTTCATTTTTAATCGGATAGTTTTGTCTTACCATTTCCTGCCTCCTCTTCCTTTACCTTTTGATTTCTCTCAATAAAAGTATAGCATGGAAAAAAGGGCAGAATAATGTCACTGGTTTTCGATTATGTGGAAAAAAAAAGGAAAAGCAGCGGATTCGCTGCTTTTCTGATACCTTTACTCTATCGTTTTCTCTTATAAAATAACATGGATAAAATCAAAATCACTCCGGTAACAATATACTGCGCATTCGCATTAATACTGATCAGCGAAAAACGGTTTTCAATCATGGCCACTGTCAGTACTCCAAGTATGAGACTCCAGATCCGGGGATGCGCCGGCTGACCCAGCACACCGCCGATATAGGCCGCGGCTATCCCGGTAATTTCCATTCCCGGTCCCACATTACTGCCCGCCACCCCTTTTCTGGCCGTCATAATAATTGCCGCCAGGGCATAGAAAACGCCAGCAATGGAGTAGGACAGGCATTTGATCCGCTTCACCTTGATCCCCGACCTCCAGGCAGCTTCCTCATTGAGACCAATCGCACGGATATACTTTCCAATAAAGGTAAAACGAAACACTACCGCAGTAAACAGAAAACAAAGCACCACAATCCACAGATCGAACCGAATTCCCATCATGCTGCCTTTCGCAAGCATGCGGAAGGACTTTGGCAGAGCCGTTACCACACGGTTATCCGATATATAATAAGAAATACCGCGAAAAATAACCTGTGTGGCCAGTGTGGCTGCAAACGGTACAATATTTAAATAGGCTGTCAGAATTCCATTCAGCAAACCACAACCAATACCGGTCAAAAGCGCGGCTATCACAATAAAGACAGGAGAAATCCCCGCCACAATCATGACACTGATCAACGCAGAGATGAGAGAGATCTGGTATCCCACAGACAGATCAAATCCGCCTCCCGCCATGATAAATGCCAGCCCAAGCACAACAACCGCCAGGTCGGTATTTAAAAACACGATCGATCTGATGTTGTCGGGAGCTAAGAACTCGTGAGACATAACAGTAAAGCCAAAGGCAACAAGAAGCATAATTAAGACAGAACTATTCCAACCTTTTTTCATATTGTTTTCCTCTTTGAATCATGATCCATAGGACCGGGTCTGTGATTCCCGCGTTAAAAGCACATACCTGTCCACCAGTTCTTCCTCATGATCCACATCCCCCGTAAACATGCACACTGCCGTCCCCGATTCCAGCAGTTCGGCGAGGCTCTCTTTTACCATATGATAAGTGACCAGGTCGTTATGTATGGCAAAATCATTACATATAATTACCTTTGCACGAACCAGCTTTAAGCGAAACAGATTAATTGCGATCCGCTCCTTTTTAAAGAGATGACGGCTGTCCTTGTGTTCCAGCAGGCCGCGTTTTCCATACCAGCGGTAAAAATCCTCCTTCACACACTTTATCATCTGCTTTCTCTCAAACCCGCACCTGGATAGTTTTTCGTAAAATCCGAGGCAGAGATTCTCCATCGGCGACAGTTCCTCAATCAATTGATCCAGATATGCTGTGTTCAGAAACAGAATACCGTCACTCTCCTTAAGGACTGTCTTCTGTTTTCCGTCATACCAGATCGTACACGTCTCTGCCTGGTTTCCTTCAAAAAAGCGCTGCTGCATGATCGGAAACACCTCCAGATAGGGCGTTACCACAGCAGTAAATTCTCCTTTATACAGTGTTAAGTTCAGCAGTTCCTTTAATCCCACATTCAGATTTCTGACGGTGAGAACCGATTCTGCATTTTTCACAGAGCGGCGTGCTGTTTCCTTGTATGTCGCATAGAGCGCATGAATCACGTGGTTGGCTTTCCGTTCATAGCCCGGCCCATTCTCAATAATCTTCACGATCCGGCCGTCATATTGAAATGCGATCCGGTCCGTTAAGTATGGCAATAACTTCATCTGATGGCTGAAATAGACAAAAGATATCCCTTCGGCTTTTAACTGTTCCATCAGACTCTTTAATTTTTCAAACTCCCGGGTCGTCCCTTCCAGATCGAGACTGTCAATTAAAATCACTTTAATCCGTCGTAGTCTGGAAGCCAAAATCTCCAGATACAAGCATTCCATCTGACTTAAGGTATTTGTTTTTCTGTTTACATCGAAAGCAAGATCGTAGTCTTCCAGTAAGAGTGTGATCATCTTCTTGATTTTTCCAGAATTTACCCGCTTTGTAAGCCCTTTCGTCTTCCACAGTATTGCGAGATTTTCCCAGATAGCGAGCTCACCGACCAGCATGGAATCACGGCTTAAGCATATCACTTCCGGATTCCCTCCTTTTGTACCGCCTCCGTAATTCATTCTCTCACCCCGAAAAAAAACAATACCGGCAGAAGGACAGACTTCACCGGCAATCAATCCCATTAATTTATATTTTCCGGCATAGCGGTTCCCGAAAACCCCCAGAATCTCCCCTTTTCTGATACTAAAATTCACAGTTTTAAGGCCATGCCCTTTCTCATTCGGTATATCTACATTGCATGCACGAAAAATTTCTTCCATTATTCCTTACTGGAAAGCTTATACGGAATCAAAATCTCCACATCTGTCCCCAGCCCCTCACAGCTGTATATGGAGATTCCATACTCCTGGCCGAAATGCAGCTTTAAGCGCTTGTCCACGTTCTGCATTCCAATGCCTGTATGATGGCTTCCCTCTCCTCTTTCTGGTTTTCCGTCTCGTATTTTGGAGCACATAAATTCCAGCTGTTCCGGTGTCATCCCACAGCCGTTATCTGAAACCATAATCTGTACATTACTCTGAATCCGACGAGCCGTAACGGAAACGGTTCCGCCTGACATCACATCCGAAAGCCCGTGCAGAATTGCATTCTCGACCACTGGCTGAAGGGTAAGTTTGGGCAGAATCACATCCTTTACCTCCGGTTCGTTAAAGATTTCCAGACTGAATCTGTCCTTAAACCGATACTGCTGGATTTTTATATAGTTCCTTACATTCTCCAGTTCATCCTTCAGTGTAACGATATCGCTGTTTCCGCTGATACTGTACCGAAAAAAATTGGACAGAGACCAGGCAATGTCAGCGACATCCTCCGCATCCTCCAAAAGAGCCATTCCTCGGATGCACTCCAGGGTATTATAAAGAAAATGCGGATTAATCTGACCCTGAAGTGTGGCCAGATTCGCCTGTTTAAGCAGGATCTCCCGTTCATAATTCTGATTGTCCTGCGCCTGTGCCTCCGTGATTCGGTCACTGACCAGCTTCTCCAGTTTATCCTCTGTCATTACCACCAATTTTTTCACAGTGAACCTCACCCATAAATATTCCGGTAGTCAGTAGGCTTTACGCCCACTTCTTTCTTAAACAGTTTGCTGAAATACCTCGAGTCTGCAAATCCCAATGCCTCCGCGATTTCACTCACATTCTTATCGCTGTTTTTCAGCATATCCTTAGCCATTCTGATCCGATAGTCTATGATATACTCCGTAAAATTCTGGCCGGTCTCCTTCTTAAACAGGTTGGAAAAATAGGCAGGACTTAAGTTTACCTCCTGCGCGACACCCTCCATGGTTAAATGTTTCGCATAGTTTCTTTCAATATAGACACACGCCTGTCTCACCGGTTTTGCGTTCTTCTCCTTTATTCTTTCGGCAGCACGGTCCAGATTGCCGCACATCTGATCAATCAGTTCATTGCGGTAAGCCACAAAATTAGATTTCAGATGAATTCCCCTGCTGATGCGGCTGTATACCATCTCATCGTCGGCAGCGTCCTTCGTGATCGTCTTATAGATATCGCAGAACTTATCGATGATGCGCCTGATAAAGACCATTGCTTCCGTACTTCCGAGAATCTTGGACGGAAGCGAAAAAAAATCCATAAGATCTGAGCGAACCGACTCGGAATCAAGGATAATAAACGCCTTTACCAGATTTTCTTCTATCTCATCAAATCTGGACTGATAGTCTGCCACCAGTCCTTCTTCTATCTCCTCCGAAAAAATCACCCGGTCGGTACCGATATTCATGCGCACCCAGTCGGCACGCCTGCAGGACTGCTTGCTTTCAATGATCTTACCGGTCTCCGACACAGCCTTTCCGACACAAACGGTCAGCTTAAGGCCCTGGAACAGATCAATGACATTCTTAATTTTTTTAAACACGCTTTGAATCTCCGCCTTGAGCTCCGCATCCGAAGCGCTGTCATAGTTTAAAAGCAGCATAACCCCATCGCGCTTATCAGCAATTAAGACGTCATGGCATTTCTCATGAAAATGAATGACAGAAACTTCCCGCATCTTCTTGATTACGGAGGAGATATCTTCTGTTATCTCAATATGTTCCGTATTCCTTGAGTAATCCAGCTTCACCAGTATTACCCGGTATAATCCCGGTTTGAAATGGGTGTGATATCGTTTATTGATCTCTTCCAAAGGCATCGCCTCATATTGAAGCTCTTCGTGGACTGCTTTTTCGATCAGGTAAGTTCGGATCGCGGAATCGTTCTTCTCCGTTCCCGACAGTTCACTCTGCCTGAGAGAATCACAGATTTTCTTTAAAACGGAGTTAAGCTCCCTCCCGTCGACTGGTTTCAGGATATAATCTTCCACCTCATATTTGAGCGCATTATAAGCATACTCAAACTGCCGGTAACCGCTTATAACGACGAATCTGCACTTTAGTCCTCTCTCTTTTGCAATGCGGATCACCTCTAACCCGTCCAGACGAGGCATGCATATATCGGTAAGTACAATATCCGGCTGCTCCTTCTCCACTTTTTTAAGCAGACTCTCTCCATCATAAATACAATCGATAAACTCCACCCCAAGTTCATCAAACTGAATCAGTTTTTTCAGCATACCGCAGATGTACGGTTCATCATCCGCGATCACCATTTTTATTAATTTTTCCATTGTAAGCCCCCCAAAATGTTAGTTTCATTATAACAGAGCTCTTAGGATACTTCAAGCAACTGACCGTTTATCGCCCCATACAATATACCATCAATTGTTCATATGTATCTGTTGTCGCCTTCTCCGATTTTAAGTTAAATACCAGTGTTCCGGCCATATGTTTTACTACGATATAGTTTTCCACCTCGCTGTACGCATAAAAGGTATACCTGCCGTAAAGCTCATTCCGGTACTCTCCACACCATCCTTCATCCCAATCCTTATTCCTTATAACCTCTCCTGATTCCAGACTGCTGACCAGTCGTACTTCTTCCATATCTCTATACGGAATAAAAAGGGCCTGTTCGTCGAGACAGCTGATGCCAAGGACTGCATCATCCATTTCACACGTAACGGAACCGGCTGATCGTGTCATATTGCAAAACAGAAGAAAGGCAATTAGCACAATCATAAAAAGGGCAGATATCTGCCTTCCTTTCGCGGTGGCAAAGTAAGGTTCCTTTCGCTCTGCCCTCATATCCTCGTTTTCATCCCCAACGGGTATCCATTCCTGTTTTCTCACAGCCAATCCCCCTTTTCTCCATGCACCAAATGGCACTGCCATTATGACAGTACCATCGGAACTACCTATTACAGAAAAATCTTTTTGGTTAATGCTTTTAATCCCTCTTTAAAAATTGTATTGGAATCGCAGGGGTATGCCTCTCCGAAGTGCTGGAAAGTCTTGTGTGTATTACTGTCTGTATCCTGTATGTATCCGACCCTGTTCCCATGCCCCCCTGCCACGGTAATGACAAATACGTGTTTCAGCGGACAGGCTTCCTTTATTGCCTTTCCAAGATTCACATAAAGCTCAGCCGCCACTGTGACCACTGCCACATCCCCCAGAATAAACAACTGCATCTCGCAGTCCTCCGGTTTGTCTGTCGGAATATAATCTTCCAGATGCCTGCCAATGATTTTACCGTCCTTTACCATCTCCGGTGCGATTTTTTCCACCACAGACACAGAATTCTGAGCCAGTGCAATATTCAGCCAAAAATTGGTTCCTTCCGGCGCCTCCTGCTGCGGGATAAATACATCTGTATACGCGGAGCGCATATCCATTCCTGCATGGCACTCGATTTTCTTTAATACCTTGTTGGCATCTGACGCATGGCGCTCTCCCAGATTCTGGGAATAGGCGTACTGGTATCCGTCCGGGATCGTGTCGCTTTCGGACACGCCGCTGCACTCGAAGTAATGTTTCTCACCTTTAAAACAGCAGATGGCATTCTGGTCGCCCGCAGCTCCTGACGTCCACATCACCACAGCGCCAGGGTACTCCTCTTCCAGACGGCCACAGGTAAATCCCGGGAAATCACCGGATACCTTGATTTTTCCGTCCCTATCCTTTGCCCCGATCGTGGTGATGGCATGGGCACTGTAATTCAAAACAGCGGCGATCAGGCGGTCCTCGTCATCGGTAAATTTGATCACGGACAGTGTCTTATCGGAAGGCCCGTCGTAATTGTCGATCTGAGACCAGTAGCCATCCTCATTGGGATAATCCCGGTTCACGTTGATATAACTCTTACCAGTCCCATATCCCCATTTTGCGGGAACCATGTTCTGAAGCGCCTCCCCGGCTGCTTCCAGTGCCTTCTCGTAAATCATGGTGCCCATTCTATACTGGTTCTCCGTATAATTATGATTCTTTTTCTGGCTTCTGCCTTCTTTCATAACAGTCGTCGTCTGGATTCCCCCATGGTTATGAATCTGGCAGAACATCTGATTCTTATAGGGTATTTTGTACCGCTCTGTTATGGCGTCCTTTAGAGCATCCGTGCCATTGCTCTCCTCGAAGCTGCCGAATAAAAAAGTCTCTTCTCCATTGGAAAATGCGATCATACGCACGTAAATATCATCATATACCCCATCTATCCATACGCCTCCGCCCAGATATGCCGGCCCTGGGTAAGGGAATACATCCTCCGGTGGAGAGATACAGACTTTAGAAGTTCCTACTTTAAATCCGCCCATTTTTATCTTTCCTTTCCATACAGCTTTCTATTTTCTATCACTTCTTCCGGCACATACAGCACATCTGCCGTGCCCCCCTCTTTGATATAGGTTTTCCCAGACTGCCTCTCCATGACGAGATCGTAGCAGAAGGGATCTTCCAAAATCTGCTTCACTGCCTTCAGGGTATCGGTCGAGACGCAGGATGGGCTGTCAAAGAAACCATGCCCCGCCATAACATCATCAAACTCATCGATACGTTTTACAAGTCCCTCCAGCTGCACAGAGTAATAGCTGATTCCCATACATTCCGGATGGAGTACGCCTGGTTTCGCATTATGCAGCCCTACACCGAGCCCTTTGAAACGCGACTCAAACAGGGCGTCTCCGCTGAACAGGATCCTGCTCTTTTTATCCAGGAAACAGCTGAGCCCAGGGGAATGGCCGCCCATATGAATTAATTCAATCTCATAGTCTCCGCCTAAATTGATAACCGAATGATCCGGCAGGCCGACCGGTATGTACGGCCTAAAAGGAATTACGTCTTCATCCCGGTAATAACGGCGGTGCTGCGCCTCTCCAACCTTATTAAACCGTCTCCCCCAGTCGTCATAATTCTCCATCTGCCGTTCCAGCATTTCTGCGCAATACGCATGACAGAGTATCTCTTCCCACTGAGGGCTTCCGCCCGCATGGTCCCCGTGACAGTGTGTAACCGCGCAGATCACCTCTTTCCCGGTCAATAACTCGCCAAGCCCCTTTAAATCACCGATCCCATAACCATTATCGATATACAGCGCCCGATCTGGTCCATCGATCAAATACAGCCAGTTATCTCCCACTGCATGAGTACACGGTGCATACATGGCATATAAATTCTGCCTTATTTTAAATACCTCGACATACCGGTCGGCTGCATAGACCTCGCTTTTATATTTTTTCCGCAGTTCTTCCAGATACGGCTCTAACTGTTTCGACTGCGGCTCAATTGGTTTTAAAGTACTCATATCTCTCCAATTCTGCAGCATGACACAAAATGTCCCGGCTCAACCTCAGTCAGCTGCTGCGGCTTTTTACACGCTTCCGTCGCATAGATGCATCTGCTGGCAAATCTGCACCCCGGCTTTGGATTAATCGGCGAATTGATTTCCCCCTTCATCGAAATTCGTTCCATCTTCTTTGTGATATCACTGGAAGGGATGGCCGACAGGAGTGCCTTTGTATAAGGATGGTAGGGCCGGTCAAATACCGCCTCCGTCTCTGCTGTCTCTACAAGCTGCCCTAAGTACATCACACAGATATGATCGGATATATGCCTTACTACCGACATATTATGGGTGACGAACATATAAGTCAGACTGCGGGCCTCCTGCAAATCCTGTAAAAGATTCAGCACCTGAGCCTGAATGGAGACATCCAACGCCGATACAGGCTCATCACAGACGATAAACTTGGGATTTAACGCAAGTGCCCTGGCAATGCCGATGCGCTGTCTGCGTCCCCCATCCAGTTCGTGCGGATAGGCCATGGCAAATCTCGGATCGATTCCGACCATCTCCATCAGTTCGTCTACCCGGTCGTCAATCTCTCCCCTGCTGAATTTCCCGGATATTTTCAGCGGTTCCCGGATAATGCGGCTCACCGTAAAGCGGGGATCCAGGGATGAATACGGATCCTGGAAAATGATCGTCACGTCCTCACGCAGTTTTCTGATCTCATGTTTCGAGATATTGGTAACATTTTTCCCCTCAAAGAGAATCTCTCCGTCGGTACTGTCAAGCAGATGAATCATGGTTCTTCCCAGGGTTGATTTCCCGCATCCGGACTCACCGACCACTCCCATGGTGCAACCCTTCGGTATGCCAAAGGTAACGTCATCCACGGCGTGGAGAACTCCGCTTCCGGTCTTAAAGTATTTCTTCAGATGGCGGACTTCGATTAAATTTTCCATTATAAGGTCCTCCCTTCTTCCGGATGGAGACATTTACAAAAATGTCCGGGTCTCACTTCCACACTGGGAATCTCACCGTTTTTACATTCCGGGGTTGCAAACGGACATCTGGGACTGAAGTGACAGCCCTTCGGCAGGTCCGTCGGATCTGGCGGAAGACCCTTAATCGCCCTCAGGCGTTCCACATGTACATCCATCTGAGGAATCGCCTCAAACAATCCGGTAGTATAGGGATGAAAATGATGCAGATAGACATCTTCTTTACTGCCGTACTCCAGAATTTCTCCTGCGTATACGATAGCCACATCATCACATACCTGAGCCACGACTCCCAGATCATGGGTAATCATAATCATGGCCGTATTAAATTCCTCCCTCAGCTTTTTAATCATAGTCAGAACCTCTGCCTGGATTGTCACGTCCAGAGCGGAAGTGGGTTCATCCGCCAGCAAAAGCTCCGGATTACAGGCTAATGCCATGGCAATGACAACTCTCTGTTTCATACCGCCTGAAAACTGATGCGGGTACTCATCGTAACGGTCTGCCGGAATCCCCACTCGCTCCAGCATCTCGATGGCCTTTCCTCGCGCCTCTTTCTTTGTCATACTGTTGTGGATCTGGATGACCTCGGCGATCTGTTCACCGACCTTATGGACCGGATTTAAAGAGGTCATGGGGTCCTGGAATATCATGGATATTTTTGCTCCCCGGATTCCGTACATCTCTTCTTTATGTAATTTCAGCAGATCTGTGCCATCCAGCAGAACGCTGCCATCCTTTATGGCTGCGGGCGGTTCCTGCAGAATACGCATAATCGCCTTTGCTATAGTAGTCTTGCCTGCTCCGGTCTCACCCACCAGCCCCAGGGTCCTGCCACGGTCCAGATGGAAGCTGACGCCGTTCACCGCATGGACAACCTGTCCGTCTGATGTATACTCTACAACCAGATTTTCAACGGAAAGGAACCTGCTGTTTTTCTTTTCACTCATACGTTCATCAACCTCATTTCTATTTCTTCATCTTCGGATCCATTGCGTCCCTCAGGCCATCACCCAGCAGGTTTAAGGACAGTACTGTGAGGGCAATGCAGATGCAGGGGGCAATCAGCATATACGTATAATCGCGCATGTAATCCCGCGCACTGGTCAGCAGCGCTCCCCACTCCGGTTTCGGCGGCTGTACGCCAAGGCCGATATAGCTTAAACTGGTCGCCTGCAGAATCGTGTAGGCCGTGGCTGTGGTCATCGTAACAATCATATAAGAAAGAATATTAGGTATGATGTGAGTTACGATTTTTCTTGCATCACTGCAGTTGCAAGCCTCTGCGGCTTCCAGATATTCATTCTTTCGCACGGATAAGACCAGTGCCCTTGTGGACCTTGCACTTCCCGGAATATGGCTGATTGCCAATGCCAGGATTGTGTTTCCAAAACCACTGCCAAATACCGTAGCCACGGTAATCGTAAGCAGGGTTCCAGGAATCGACTGGATTACATCCAGGATACGCATGACTACATCTTCAAACAGGCCGCCGTAATACCCGACTACAGAACCCAGAATTACACCGAAAAACTGGGATACAATTACAGATACAAACCCGAGCGCCAGGGAATATCTGGCACCGTACAACAGACGGCTGAATATATCCCGTCCCAGGTTATCTGTTCCGCATAAGTGTGACGCTGACGGCCCTTCCAGGGTATGGCCGGTATCCATCGCCTCGTAGCTGTATGGTGCAATAACCGGAGCCAGCACCGCAGCAATCACGATTATAGCCAGTATAATACCGCCGAGCATGGCTACCTTATTCTTTCTGAGCCGCTTAAGAATTTCTTTTACCTGGCTCGGTTTCGAAACTTTTCCCTTATTCACTGCGTTTTCTTCCTCCTTCCCGTTCCCATGTACTGAGCCTTGATTCTGGGATCAATGGCCGCGTACAGCAAATCTACAAGGAGCATAATGATACTGAAGATTATCGCAAGTACAACCACACTTCCCTGAATAATGTTATAATCGCGGCTGTTGATTGCGGTCACAATATACTGTCCCATTCCCGGAATAGAGAATACATTTTCAATGACAATCGCACCGCCCATCATCTGGGCAAAAGACCCGCCCAGGCTGGTAATCACAGGAATCAGGGAATTGGGAAGTACGTGATGAACGATGACCTTCCATTCTTTCACACCCTTGGACCGTGCCGTCGTCACATAATCGGAACGGATAGCTTCCAGAGTGCTGTTCCTGCAGTGACGTGCCAGACCGGTAATGCTTCCCAGAGAAGCCGCTACAATCGGCATGATATAGCAGGCCCAGCTGCTCACGCCATGAGACGGCAGTAAGTGCAGCTTAGATGCAAATATGGTTACCAGAATCATCGCGATACAAAACTCGGGAAGAGCAACGCCGATCATGGCAAAAATCATACATACCCTGTCAGCAATGCCATTCTGATGAACCGCTGCCATGACCCCTAAAGGAATCCCGATCGCCATAGTCAGCAAAATGCCAAAGAAAGCAATTGTCATCGTACGCGGAAGCCTCGCCATGATCTCCGATGCGATCGAAGCCGAATTATAATAAGAGGTTCCGAAATCTCCTTTTGTAAAAACATCACCAATGTACCGCAGTAAACGAATTACATAGGGATCGTTAAGCCCCATTTCTTCCCGCTTGGCCGCCACCATCTCAACCGTGGCCTCATTTCCCAGGACGAGCTTGGCCGGATCTCCCGGAACAAAGCTCAGCAATATGAAAATCAACGCCGTAACTCCTAAAATAACGGGAATCATGAGGATACATCTCTTTACTGTATACTTTACCATATCAAACCTCAGATTCTTTCCAGAGTGTGTCTCATTTATATGCATCGAAATTACAGGATCCCGGCACTACATACCCCATACCGTTGTAGCAGATATCTGTAATTGTATCCACAGTAATACACTTGTCCGCGGGGCTGTAAACACCGATCGCATAAGCCTTTTCTGCCAGATAATCATGAAACGCATCCAAGTCTGCGGAATCCTGTGTATCAGCGGCCTTCAGCAGAAGCCCGACAAGCTCCGTATCCTGGCTTCCTGTCTGCGGAAGTCCTGTTGAGAAATTGCTCGGATTAAACTTTACCTTCCACGCATTTGTCACAAGAGAACCGCCTACGCCGTCAATGCAGAAATCCCATCCGCTTTCACCGGTTCCCGCTACCTTCTCTTCCTGCCAAAGTGCATTTTCAAATGTCTGAATCTCTACTTTTATACCGATTGCGGACAGCTGGGACTGAATTAGTTCCAGCGATGTTCCATTGGAGGGATCTGCCTCCAGTTTCAGAGTCTCTCCATTATAACTGCTCTGTGCCAGATACTCCTTTGCCTTTTCCGCATTATAGGGATAATACTCTTCTGCAAGCCATTCTTCATTGAAGCCGCCCAGCGTTTCAGATGCGAGATCACTGTTTACTTTGCCTGCTCCGTTTAAAACCACATCGATAATCGCCTGACGGTCGATTCCATAAAGAATCGCTTTTCTCAAATTGATATCCTGACAAAGCGAATCTGCCGTATCATTGAATAAAAGAACGGTGGAAAAGCTTCCGGAATTGGTATCCACCAGGAATCCATCCGCACTCTCGCCTCCAGTGTCAAACCGCGCGGCCTCACGTCCGTCTGCTCCGATTGCCATCTGGATTTCTCCGGATTCTAACGCCATTGTCATCTGGGTCTTCTCAGGAATACAATGGAAGATGATTCTGTCCACATTCGCCTGTGCATCGTATGGAGTCTTGGAAGCATCGGTCTGCCAGTAGTTATTGGTCTTTTCCAGAATGTATTCCGAACCGCTGGTATAGGACACCAGACGATAGGGTGACGTACCTGGACAGGTATCCGGATTCTCCTCATACGCCTCTTTGTTTACGATATGGATATGGGTAAGAAGCTTAACCATCGTATTTTTATTAGGTTCGGTCAGTTTTAACTCCACCGTATAATCATCGGTCGCCTTAATGCTCTCAATGTATGCCGTATCGGTCTGAGTTGCCGCCTTCTTCAGAGTCTCCGCCGAAAATACGATGTCATTCGCATCGATCGCATTCCCTTCCGTGTCATGGACATTATTGAAGATCTCAATTACCGCACTCTGCCCGTCCTCAGAAATCTCAATGGATTTTCCTACTACCGGAATCAGCTCCTGACTGCTGACACTGGCTGTGGTAAACAGGTTCTGATACAGAGAAAATTCGATCGGATATGCAATGACATCCGGCGCATGGTAGGGCGACACATCCGTTACTGTACCGTTTAATCCAATCGTTACCACTTTAAGACCACTTTCATCTTCAGCCCCCGATGACTCTGTTTTAACTGTCTCCGTTTTTTCCCCGCCGGAGTCCCTGGAACCGTTGGCGCCGCATGCCGTCATGCCTAAAACCATCGCCAGCGCAAGTGACATCGCCAATACCTTCTTCTTCATATTTTATTTCCTCTCTTTCTGTTATCCGGGTTTCTATAAAGAATCTCCGAATCCTGATATCTTTATTGTAAAGCATCTTTATCTCGTTTCAAATCAGACTGTTTTAACAAAATGTGCAATTTTATATGATTTTCCTATTGTTATTTGTGTCTTTTTATTATTTGATATCATTTTAAGATAAAAAGAGTGGGATAAGAAACAGTATCGTTCTGTTTCCTATCCCACTCTCCTATCCCTTAATACCACGCCTCCAGCGCCTTTTTCCTCATTCCAGATACTTACTGATCACCCACGCGCCCCCTCATAAT
>OBWG01000633.1_pt1 | contig 21899 bp, 20 predicted proteins | sample 1495221 | NCBI WGS metagenome assembly OBWG01 (sample SAMEA2580053, study PRJEB22360) | human gut metagenome | reverse complement strand
GTCCTGGGCACGAAATTCCAATTCCTTCAATTTTCTGCCCAAATCCAACAATCACATCATTAATTTTTTCTTTCATCTTAAATATGGGTATCAAAAAATGACCAGAAAACACTCTGAATCCCATCATATTTTCTGGTCGCACATAGGAAATAAATAACAATGATCTATTGTTCATCTATTTGAAAAATATATTTTGTTGTAGCTTTATAAATTTCTCCCTTTCGCAGAATCACTTTGGGCTCCTTTTCAATATGTATGGAGTCTGGGAGAAACTGAGGTTCAATTGCTACACCGTCACGATTTTCATATGGTTTTCCTTGTTTTCCATTACATCCTTCATCTAAGAAATTTCCCGTATAAATTTGCATGGCAGGCAATGTTGTAGATACGGTCAATTTGCGTCCAGATTTTTCATCATATAAAGAAAGCTGATTTTCATCTCCTTTAACCATAAAAGAATGATCATAGCCTGATGCTAATTTTAATTGCTCACAATCATCAATTTTCATCAACACATGCTATTTTGTCTGCGTTAATCTTCAAGTAATGATCATAAATTTTTTCTTTCCCTGCAGATAAATTAAAATAAGAATGGTTTGTAATATTGCACAGAGTATCTTCATCACTCCAAGCTTCATACTCCATCGTTAAGTTATTACCTGTCAGTAAATATTTAACTTTTAATTCTAAGGTTCCAGGATACCCTTCTTCCATATCTGGGGAGATACAGGAAAATAATATTCCGTTTTCAATGATTTCATAGCAGAAGATTTTTTGATCAAATCCAATCTCTCCACCATGTAAATGATTTGGTCCATTGTTCACCGCCAGCTTATATGTTTTTCCATTTAATTCAAAGCTTGCTCCTTTGATTCGATTTGCAACTCGGCCAACAATAGCCCCCATATAAGTTCCGTCTTCTTTACAATCTTCGATTTCCTCAAATCCTAAAACAACATCTTCTTGTTTGCCATCCCTGTCCTTGGCAAAGATGGACAGGATATGGCATCCAAGATTTGTTACCCTGATTTGAAGTTCATCGTTTTTCATTTCAAAGAATGTAATATCATTTTCTCTTTCTTCTATTACATTCACTGCAGTTATCATATTTTTTCCCATAACGACTCACCCTTCAGGTTTGATTGATAGATTAAAAGAAATCATAAATATGTTCAAAGTCCTGCATTGTTCCAAGAACTCCTGGAAGATTTTTATATTCTTCTTCTTTTTCTTTTTCGCATACGACAAGAATCTTACCGCATCCTGCTTTATATGCATTTTTGATTCCTGAGAAAGAATCTTCAATTACTAGGATGTCTTTCATCCCAACTCCTATTTTCTTTGAAGCATCTAAAAACATCTGAATTTTATTTTCATATGTTCCATCATCGTATACCAGATTTTTAGGATCAATATATTTATCTAAATGGAAAGACTCCCGGAAAAAGTCAATATTTTCCTTAATTGAGGCACTTGCGATAGTGTAAGGAAACTTATGGTTTGTTAACCATTCAAAATACTCTACTGAGCCTTTTACTAAATGGAAATGTTCTTTATCTTTTTTGCAAAATTCACGATAAAATGCTTCTTTTTTTGAAGAATATTCTTTCACTTCTTCCAACGATGCCTTTCCATCCGTCATATATTTGATAATCTGATCGTTTGGTGTTCCATTAAATTTTCCATGCAATTCTTCATCTGTGATATCACATCCACGAAGCAGTCTAGAAATTTCATTCCAGGCTAATACATGTTTATCATTATCAAAGAACAATGTTCCATTGAAATCAAAAATGACTCCTTTATAATCTACCATACGTTTATACCTCTTTTGTTTCACTGACTTCTTTGTACCAGTATGCTGATTTCTTAGGATAACGTTCCTGTGTTTCAAAATCTATATAGAACAATCCATAACGTTTATTATATCCATTGGACCATGAGAACATATCCATTAAGGACCATACAAAGTATCCTTTAACATTGGCACCTCCTTCAATTGCTTTTGCAATCCACTGTAAATGACGTTTGATGTAATCAATACGTGGTTCGTCATCAACTGTACTATCTTTGAAATCATCTTTATATCCCATTCCATTTTCTGTGATATAGATTGCTTTATAATTTGGATACTGTTTTTTAATTCTCATGATCTGGTCATATAAACCTTCTGGATAAATTAACCAATCCCAGTCTGTTCGATCAATTCCTTCTTTAAACATATGCTCGCTGATTCCTTTTAATCGGTATACAGAAGTTCCTTTTGCCCCTGTACCATTATGATGAATCTGGCTTTCTCCATTGTATTCCTGAACAAAGTGGCTCTGATAATAGTTAATTCCAAGATAATCATTACATGCTGCAGCTTTTTTCAGTAATTCCATATCTTCTTCTTTTGGAGCAAATGTTTTATTTTCTAACTCATATAAGAAATTAATATGTTTTAATGTATTTTCAGAATAATATCCTAAGAATGTTGCATCTAGTAAGAACTGATTTGTCAGTGCATCTTCTCTTTCTGCCGCTAAAACATCTCCCGGTTTTTTCTCATCATAAGGATATTTTGTTTCTAGGGAATGGATAATACCAATCTGACCTTCATATCCACCTTCTTCAAATGCAATGACTGCTCTCGCATGTGCAACCATCATGTTATGCATGGATTCAACAGTTTTAACTACATCATATTTTTCTCCTGGTGGGAATGTACCTGTAATGTACTGGCCAGATGATACTGGCCAGATTTCATTAAATGTAAACCAATAACGGATATCATCTTTGAATTCTTCAAAACAGAATTTTGCATATCTTTCATAGCAATCGATGGTATGTGGATTTAAGAAATCTCCATTTTTATGTAATTCATTTGGTGTATCAAAATGATGTAATGTGATAAATGGCTCTACTCCATTTTCTCTACATTTCTTAAACATTGCATGGTAGAAATCCACACCTTCCTGGTTAACTTCTCCCTCTCCTGTTGGGAAAATTCTTGACCATGCAATAGAAATACGGATTCCATTGACGCCAAACTGTTTACATAAGTCTAAATCCACTGGATATTTATGATAAAAATCACTTGCTGGATCAGGGCTGAACCAGCCCTGTTTTTCCAGATAATCGTCCCAGGCTACTCGTCCTTTTCCATGAGCCTTTGATTCACCTTCACACTGATATGCTGCAGTTGCTCCACCCATGATAAAATCTTTTGGTAATCTCATATTAATTATCTCCTTCTAAAATCTTAAATACGAATTTGATTGCTGCGTCTGGATCTCTTGTCAGTGCAATGTACTGTTTTCCTTCACAAGCTACACATTTAATTCCTAGACGATCTGTATCTTTCTTCAGATTTTCATAGAAAGCTGCTACCTGAGGTGCTAAAACGACAAGATCATAATCCTGCATGATATCTGTATGTGCTCCATAAGCTCCTGCAGCTGCGATTAATGGAATGTTTTTCTCTTCTGCAGCTTTCTTCAGAGCATTTGCTAATAATCCTGATGTTCCACCACCAGCACATAATACTAAGATTCTCTTAGATTTTAATGTATCTGCATCAACTTCAATCTGCTGTTCTTCAGAACCTACTTCTTCTAATCCTTTTTCTTTTTCTTCTTCACATTTCTCATGATCATAAACTTTAAAGAATGGATAGTATACTACAAAGTCTAATACTAGTAATGCAATAGCTAAAATTGCTGCTTTTAACGCCATACCACAACCAAGGAATAGTCCTAATGGACCTGGTGTTGTCCATGGTAAGATATATAAGAATGAGTTCATTCCAATATAATCAACGAAAATCTTAAATAACCATACATTTAAGATTGGTGCACAAATAAATGGTACAAAGAATACTGGGTTTAAGATTAATGGTGCTCCGAATAAGATTGGCTCATTTACTCCGAATAAAACTGGAACGGAAGAAGCTCGTCCAATAGCTCTTAACTCTTTTGATTTTGCTAAAAATGCAAACATCAAAGTGATCATTAATGTTGCTCCAGTACCACCAAAAGTTGCTACGAACTGCTGTACACCTGGTGTTAAAATATTTGCTGCATGATCTCCTGCCTGATATAACTGTAAGTTGTTTGCGATATTTACATAGTAGATAGCAGCTACTGCTGGTTCTACGATGGCTGGTCCCTGAATACCTACGAACCAGAACATTGCCATAGCTCCATAAATGATTGCTAATCCAACATATCCATCAGCTGCTGTAAACAGTGGCTGGAATACCTGAATGACTGCCTGTGCAAAACACATATCAAACTGTTTTCTAAAGAAGAAATCAAAGATTGTTAATAATAATACGCATGCTCCAAAGGGAATAACATCTTTGAATGTCTGAGAGATATTTGGTGGAACTGCATCTGGCATTTTAATTGTAATATTTCTTTTAATAAAGAATTTGTAAAGGTTGGCTGTAAAGAATGCTACTAAGAATGCTGTTAATAATCCTTTAGATCCCATATATCCTGATGCGAATCCATCTTTAATAGAATCTACAGCGACTACCATGAATCCGATCATAGAACACATCATTGTAGAAATGGCGTTGATCTGATTGTCTACTGGCATATCTCGGTTAAACGATTTTGTTAAGTGGTAACACGTTGTTCCTGCTACTACCAGACCTAAAATTCCCATAGAATAGTTATATGGTTTTAACAGGAATGCTTCTACTGTTTTACTCCAATAGAATCCAAAAATATTTGGTACATATGCCAACAGCATAAAGATACTTGAGAATAAAACGATTGGCATTGCGGAAACAAATCCCTCCTTAATCGCTTTTAAGTATCTGTTTCTTGCGATGGCATCAAAATACGGTTTCATTTTTTCAATTGATTTTATCAGTTTATTCATAACTTATATCCTCTCTTCATTTATTTTCTATAAACGTCAATCAATGTTCCAATGATGTCCTTCAATAATAATGATGTCATTAAATGATCCTGTGCGTGTGTCATGATAAATCCCATTGTAACTGTTTCTCCGTTTGCTTCTTCTTTCATGACATCCATTTGTGAGTTATGTGCTTCATTCAAGCAATCATTTGCCTGTTCAATTAAGCTGTCACATTCTTCAAAGTTTCCATTTTTTGCTTTTTCTAGTGCAAGTAATAATTTAGAGCGAGCATCTCCTGAGTAAGAAACAATTTCAAAGCTGATCATGTTTAATTCGTCTTTTGTCATAATAACCTCCTATTCTCGTATAATCGTAATGATCGTTGCAATCTCCGTCTCATTAATATATACGTTAAACTCTTTTTCCATTGGTTCCAGAATTTTTTTCACTTCTGGAACCATTTCCTTGTTCTTGTCAATCACACCTGATGCAATAAAACTAATGGATGGTGTGTATCCCTGTCTGATTCTGTCTAGTAAACAAACGATGTGAATAATCAATCCGATTTTTTTGTTCTCATCCAGTTTTACATTTAACAGATATTCTACTTGTTGCATGAAATCGTCCAGATATATTTCCACTTTGGCCATATCCAGTTCTGGAAAATTTCCCTCTAAATATTCATACGTTTCGGTGATTCCCGTCTTATCCAATTCATTCTGTGTTTGGATATAGTCATTTAGGTTTGTTTTCTCAGATTTCATTAGCTGATTAACGTCAATGAACTGATATTGATAGAGCAGTGGATCATAATCTCCTACAATCCCAACAATTTCTCCTTCATCTGCTATACCATCAATCATGCTATATAGCTGACCTTCATTTGTTAATACAACTCGTCTGATTTTTATATCATTCCAGCTCATATTTTCGTTTATAAATCGTTGTATTTTTTCTGCTTCAGTTTCAGATTTTGATATGATGACTACAATTTTATTGCTTCCATCATAATTTCTACTGTATGCTGCTGTCTTGAAATTTTCCTGAAGATATCCGTAAATATCATCTATTGCCTTTTCTTCACTTGCTTTGTTGCTACATGCTACACCAATTAATGTAATTGGTGCTTCTACAAATCTGATGTCGATATTCGTTTCCGCTGCTATGGATTCTGCCATAGTCCTCAAAGATCCCATGTCATAGATTAGGATGATTCCTTTTCCTTGATCAATTCGAATAATCTCTTTCTTGAAGTCTTCATATGCTTCTTTCATGTTCTTATCTAATGGTAAGTTAAAAGCATATGTATTATTTTCATTAGAAAGTTCATTTACTGTTTTAACAACCGCTTGTGCTGAATAATCCCCATGCATTGCAATTAATGTAACAACCTGCTGTTTCTTTGTGACTCTTTCTTCTAAGAGGAACATCATCACAAACATAATCTCATCCACATTCAATTTTGTGTGAAAGATTTTTTCTGTTTCTAGAACAAATTCCTTTGCCAATTGATATTCCTGTGGATAGGAAACTGTCATTTGCGTGATTTCTTCATTTGATACCCTTTGTTTTGATTCATTTCTAATCAATGCTGAATTCATATGGAGACACAAGGCACACATTATCTTCTCGTCATATTTTATTTGAAACGTCTCTTCTGCTTTTTTCAAAAACATGTCGACATGTTCAATCATCTTGTTGGCAATGATATTTTTCAGCATCGTCCGATTGGAAATTTTCTCACTTAATTCGTTATAATACTTTTGGAAATCCTCTTTTAATGCAACAGATACATATGCGTCAATCTCTTCCTCTTGAATCTCCTGTTTCTTATACTTTTTCTTTCGATCATCGATAGACTGATAAATATCTTTCTTCTCTTCTGCCTTTTGTGCTTGCTTTTTCAGCATAGTAGAATGTGTAAATGCGTAAACATACTGTTCCGAAACTAACTTATCCAGTTCTTCCTTATGTACTTTCAAATATATAAGCCCTTTCCTTACATACGGTGGAAAATCAGAAAGCAATATTTCGATAAATTTATTTTTTGAACTTCCTTTCCGTGCATAACAGTTTACACATCCTGTATGGATATCTTTTTTTAATCCTGTCACATTGTCTACTGATTCATATAGGAGTAATGCAGATAATATCTTTGCATCCATTTCCAGATTCTTACCAATATTTGTAATTTCATCACATAAAAACCTTTGTACCAGTTGAAATCTCTCTTCCAAGGATCTCTCATTTAAGATAGGAAGTTTGATCTCGAAATCTGTTTTTTCTTGTAATGAATGATAAATTTCCTGATCCGCATTTGAATCGGTGCGACAGATTAAAATTCCTCTTTCTTTAGTAGAAAGTAAACGCCTCCTTTCATAGGCTGGAAGCAAATCAATATGATTGATTAACAGCATTCCATTTTCTGATTGATTTAGAATTCCAACTTCATCTTCAGTTCCAAAAAGTAGCTTCTGTTGATAGTCTGGAATTTCTTGATAAGCTTTACAATCAAATGTTAATAAAACTTCTTTGTTTTTAACTACGCCGGATTTCACAGCAAACTGAAAAACCGTTTCTGCAAAATAATGTGCTCCACATCCTCGTTCTGCAGTTATAAGAATACTTGACCTTCCTTTTGGATAAAGGATCGTTGCTTTCGCAACAGCTACTGCATCTTTTAATGATTGATCATAGCCGATCAGTCTCTTAAAAACCTCTTCTGCTTCTTCAGATAAGTTAATGTATTGATACATGACCGGGCGCCCTTTTTGCTTGATCAATTTTCCTTCATTAACTAATTGGTTTAAGATACTGCTTAAATTGGTCCTTTGCATACCTAACTTCCCTGACAAAAAGTTCGTAGTAAATCTTGGATATTCATCATGTTCAAATTCTAATGAATATGTTGTAATGAATTCATATACTCGTTCTTTGTTGTTCTTATTCAGTTTCATATGCAACTCCTATTCTGCGCTGTACTTACCAGCTGCCTATACTATACTCAAATCAATACTTTACTTCAATTTTGCAAAACCACCCATTTTTTATACACATAAGCTGTTTTTTCGAATGTGTATAGGTTTTTTTACATTTTTTGCTATACTATATTACCAATTTTACCATGTGTATAGTTTTTTTTGCTATATTTATTCAAGATTATACACATTTTTTTTATCGGCAACAGACGAGAAACGTACTTTGAAAAGTAAATATTATTTAAAACAGAAAAAAGAACATAGAAAATAGACATAGCTGTCGCTATGCCTGAAAAATGGTGTATAATAGTTAAAGGATTATGCCACATCTAAAATCAACTTTCTCAGGGTGGATTCATAGGGCAAATCCCAAGCATCCAAGTGCTGCAGCATAAGGATGTGATATAGGCGGCAGTACCACATCTTAGTTGAGCGGTGCCTGCCGCTTTCTAATTGAAAGTCTATTTTCTCACGTTTATTCGAACGTTCAGCTGAAGTTCTGAATAGGAATTCCATCTTTTGCAATGGTAAAATCATCCTTATATTTCATACTGATTCCGCGTTTTTCATTTAAGTCGATAAAAGGCTGTATGCCGTTTTCACGACAATACCGATAATACGGCATGGTATCATGAGCAGAATCCAAAAGCCATTTGCTGATATGAAAATCAGGAAGAAAGGCAAATCACTTTCCGAGTTGGATGCAACCAGCATATATAAATCGTAGCCATGATAAAAACAGTCTCGAGAAGAATCATATCCGACATCACAATCGGGCTGGGAAAAGTAGCGGTCGCAATCACAGGAAGTGATACCATTTTCGGAACACTTACAGATACGGTGTTTCCGTTCACGTGCAGATGTAACAACAGGCATACCGTCACCGGCAATGGAAAGATTGGAGGTATCAATCAATCCTTTGGAGATGGAAACGGTTAAAAATTCATGGTTGTAAATCTTGAAAAGAAAAGCATATGGTTGGTTACATTCAAGACAACACGCTCTACATAATTCTGTGATTCCATCAATTCTTCATAGTCAGTAGGTGTGAAAGGTTTCTTTTCAGACACCATATGGTAAATGCAGACCATCATCATCCTGGCAATGGCAATGATCGCTTTTTTGTGGCCTCTGCGTTTTTTGATCCGTCCATATTTGATTGAAAAATAAGGCTGTTTTTTGCTCTTGATTGCGGCAAGGGCGCATTGTACCATCATCGGTTTCAGATAATCGCCTGCTTTTGCGATACGGACAGATTTTTTCTTGCCTGCAGATTCATTGTTGGCAGGAGAAAGACCACACCAGGAACAAAGTTGTTTGGCATCGTCAAAGATGCCCATGTTGACACCCGTTTCAGCAAGGACGATGGTGGAACTTAGTTCTGTCATGCCCGGCATCGTGCTTACGAACTCGACAAACTCATAATAAGGTTTTATGCGGACATAGAACTCCACTTCGGTTTGGGTAATCATATCATCCAGATATTCGAGATGTCCGCGGGTAAGTTCCAGCTTTTTAGCCTGGTCTGTTTCAATGTTATAATCTTTAATGGCTTCAATGATTTCATCCGACTTGGCTTTGGCTCCCTTTTTTATAAGTTTGCAAACGGCTTTTTCATCAATGGTATCAGCGTTATGTTCCAACAGATAAGACATGATTTGGGTTGCCGTCCTGCCAAAACCAGGTCAAATTTGTAAAGGTCGGCAATCCATTTGGAATCTTTTTTGTCCGTCTTCTTCCCCTTGATGGCTTTGACATATTTGGGGTGGGTAAGACAGACTTCCATGTCGTTTTCGAGATAATTAAAAATAGGAATCCAGTATTTTCTTGTGGATTCCATACAAACATGATAACAATGATTCTCGATAAGCCAGTTGTGGAACTTTTGAATACCCGAGTTGATGGTTGAAAAAGATTTCTGCTTATATTCAGATATTCCGTCCTTGTTGGTAGTTACGATGGTAGCAACGATAACATTTTTGTGGACGTCAAGCCCACAGCAGATGGAGTGTTTCAGCTTCATCATAAGTATCACCACCTTAATAAAAAAGAATAGCAACATTGACTGTCATCCTGCGACTGAATAAACATGGTTTATTGCCAATGATAAGAGTCCGGGCTCAAAGTCCCACTTGTTTGTGCCTTGAGCGAAGCGAAAGGAATGACAAAATTTATGAATGTATTTGTAAAACTAGCCGAAGGATTTACCGGGATCGTATCCTCAGGAGGAGAAAACCTGATGTTTCTCCCAGGGTTCCTCTTTTTGGTACCCCAGTACCCTCCAGTCTAAGATCAGGTCAATATCTTCGGAAAAACGGCTGATTAGATGAAATGCCTTTGACAAGCTGGTACCACCCTTAAAAGTAATCGACTTTTTCCAGGGAGAATGGTGAAACAGATAATCCAGTGTATAACAAACCCAGAAATCTTTTTCCACAATCGCATCATGTAGTCACATTTTATCTGCTGTATTTCGGAACAGCATCCGTTTATCGTTGTCTGAAAACCTTGCGATATTTTTCATTTCTGCTGTACCTCCCCGGCAATCTTACGTATTGCATTGTAAACCCAGTCCGTAGATTCTGACGCTTCTCTTAACATGGCGGCCTTGTCTTCCTCACTCAATCGGGAGCTAAGCGCCTGAATGGTTTCGGAAGTGACATTTGTTTTTCCCAGAGTTTTTAATGCCTGAATAACGAGCGCAGTCATATAGGAAAGACCTGTAATCTCTTTGTTGGTCCGATGCTTAAATTCAATCTTCGTAGAGTTCCACTCATAGGTTTTATACGGACCGTCACTGATGTAGGACCAGACCGCTGTTACCTGTGTAGAAAGCCCTAACAGATTCAGTGCCGTATTCCCACAGTGAGCAATCGTCCAGTGGTAATTACGAGCCAACGCATTTGCCACTGCCTCTGGATCTGCCGCCACGTATTCTTTTAGCATTTCGCTGTATTCCGGTTTTTCATAAATACCTTTCAAAATTCTCCGAAGGGTACCCGTCTGTGTAAGCCTGTTCAGATTCCGTCTTATGGTTTCTGTATCAGCAATGTCCGCAAAATCTGAGTTGACAAAAACGGTTCCTTCTAAAGCATTTTCTATCCGCCCCTGTATTTGTTTGGAATATCCGTTTGCCATTACACCGACCTCCTTTGTCCCGAATATTATATATTATTCGGGACGATTGGGGCACTCGGCAGATAAATCAGTCGTGCATCAGATACACGCTGTTTTCCGCATCCCTCATCAAATATAAGCCCCAAAATCCACCGGACTGCTAACCATATTTATTTTTTGTCTTTAATTCAACAGCCTCCTTTATTCGACGATTTTTTGTTGTCTTTCAAAGCTGGAAAAGGAATTGAATAAACAACGGTAAACGCTCAAACCCCTTGAAAAATAAGGTTTTTTCTGTTTGTCATTATTATACCGTAAGGGCAGCATCATGGTTGGTATCATCAACTATACCGGCATCGGCGATCTCCTGGCAAATGCCATCAAACCATTGGCCGGAAGTCTTCCAGGCCTTCTGGGGTTGTCCGTTTTCTGTGCCATTCCGTTCCTGTCCCCGGTCCTTGGACCCGGTGCGGTGATCGCACAGGTGGTAGGTGTACTCCTCGGTGTAGAGATCGGGAAAGGAACCATTCCCATCGCTTATTCTCTTCCTGCACTGTTTGCCATCAACTCTCAGGTAGGATGTGATTTTGTACCTGTAGCGCTGACCCTGGCGGAAGCTGAGGACGATACCGTGAGCGCCGGAGTACCCGCCATGCTCTTTACGAGACTTGTCACAGGACCTGCGGCTGTACTTGTAGCCTATCTGTTGAGTTTCGGGCTTTACAGTTAATATCAGATGTTAAACGAAAAAACAATCAAACTGCGAAACCTCCTTCAGCAGTTTGATTGTTTTTAGATTCTGTTATATTTTTTCTTTCCATGCGCTGATAAGCTGCCTGAATTCCGGCTCATCCTGTAGAAAATGAAACTCCTCATTTTCAGGGTCTTCAAATTCGCTTAAGATCTTTGGAAGTATCGACTTTCCAAAATGGTCCGTGCTGGACTTACTGCCTGTGTATCTGTACAGCGGCGATTGGCCCGGCTCCCATTTTTTAAGAATCGCCGGAAACATATCTTTCAGTATGGTGATACACTGACCAATGTCTTTCCTTGCGAATGCAAGCTGAAACTGCGCTGAGTAAGACCCATAGTCCCACAACCCAAACAAACGCACTACCTGCCTTGATATATCAGCGATCTCATCTGCGTCTTTGGGCCTGTTCTCTTCAAAGGCTATGGTCATCAAATCCATCAGCGCAACCTGGATGTCATTTAATCTCTTTAAAAGTCTGCTTTCCAGGACACGGCCCGCATCCTCCCACTGTTTCTGTTTCATATACAGCCTTGTCCGAATCTGGTTCTTATCCATCATGGACTCCTCCGGCAGCTCCTTAAGGAATATTTCTGCTCTGTCATATTCCTCGCGGTCTATATACTTAAAGATCAGCAGAGAACGCGCCCGGTCCCTGACCTCTGCATCGGTGCTCTGGGCTGCCCGTTCATACAGTTTTTCAATATCATTCTTGAAATCAGTACAGTCCTCCTTGGAGTAAATACCCAAAATTCCTTCCAGTGTGACCGCAACATTCAAGATCAACGGATCACAGGATGGATACTCCCGTACTTTTTCCATTCCCATATGAAATGCATGCTCCGCTCCGTTGCTGGAAACATCCGCTGCCAGTTCATTGAGAAAATCTGTGATTTCCTCTTTGGTTGGTTTTTCTTTAAAGGACAGAAGGGTATTCAGGTCTGTCTCCAGTAACCGCGCCAATGCAGGGAGCAGTGTAATATCCGGATAGGACACTGCTTTTTCCCACTTGTTGACCGCAGGGGCGGAAATCCCCAGCAGGGAAGCCATCTGTTCCTGGGTTAAACCTTTTTTTATCCGCAGTTCCCGAATCATTTCATTGATCTTCATAAGCCCATCTCCTTTTCTCTTTTCATTGTATCAGCCCGATGAAACTCCTACAATTGAATCCTTTTTTATTTTTCCTCAGGAGAATTTAACCAATGGTTAAAATGATGATCAATAGAACAAAGTGGGCAAGCCCGCTTCAACGCCCCAACCCCTCCCTCACTCTTTGAGGGGCTTGACAACTTTGCGTGCCTGATGCAATTTGCCGCAGGCAAATAATTTCCTTACGCATCTGTGCACAACCCGCGGAGCGTTTTTATTTCATAGGGAAGGTCATAGAACTTTCCTATGGAAGAAAGAAAAAAACTGCCTGTAAAAACAGACAGTTTTTCAAAATTCTTATAAGCGGGTGATGGGAATCGAACCCACGTGATCAGCTTGGAAGGCTGGAGTTCTACCATTGAACTACACCCGCATCTTTCAGACAAGTAATAGTATAGCAAAACTAAATACAATATGCAAGAACTTTTTTAAAATTTCTTAATTCTTTTTTATTGCCTGTTTTACAAAACATGCAGTCCCAAGGCTTGCCGCTGATACAAAAAGAAACAACACGGGAACCGAAATACCTGCTTCTAGAATCTGTCCGAACAAAAACTGTCCGGGAGGTATCGTGGCTGTCGCCGCTGCCGTTGAAAACGCACTGGTCTTTCCGATCATAGATCCGGGGACTGCCTGCTGCATGTAAGTCAATGAAATCACATTGGACAGGCCAAGGGAAAGCATGACAGCAAAGCCGCCTGCCCCAAAAGCACATATATTAATGAGCGGGCTTTGGAACGCAAATCCGGTCAGACACATGAAAAGAAACGAAACCGGCATCAGGTAAAGCACTCTGTGGATCACAGCCATGGAAAAACGCTTGGGAAACACACTGATCAGTACTCCCCCCGTGATCATCCCAAGCACTGTGATCCCCTCCACAGATCCATAGACTTCTGAAGAAAGACCCAGCACATTTTTTATAAAATGCGGTGCAGCTACGGAGAAAACCGGAACAATGAACAGGTTGGACAGACCGTAAGAGAAAATAATCTTTAATATGATAGATTGAAATTTTTTTAAGTACAAAAACCCTTGATACATTTCGTTCACACTGCCCAAAAAAGAGAGCTTGTTTCTGGAGCCGTTCTTTTTTTCCGGCAGATGCAGAAATCCTTCCATCAGCGCTGAGACAAAGAAACTGATTGCATTTAAAACCACGATCCAACGGATCCCCAGAAAACCATACAGCATCCCCGCAATGACAGGTCCTGCAAAATTGGCAGCGGATCCGATCTGCTGTACAATGCCATTGGCCCGGTAAAGCTGTTTTGCTGAAACAGACAGAGGGATGGAGGCTGTCACCGCCGGTGAATATATAGTACTTGCAGCTGACAAAAGGATCATTGTGACAGCTATGACAGCTGGCCGGTCATGTCCTGAAAATAAAAAAGCCGCATAGCAGCTTATAACAATGCCGCTGAAGATGTCTGTACAGACCATGATCTTCTTTTTGCTGAAGTAATCTGTGATATTTCCGGCTACCGGCGCGAGCAGAACATATGGAAGCATAGAAATTGAAAGGATCGTAGCAAAAATGCCCGGACTCCCGGTCAGGTCCAGTACATAGAGAGACATACAAAACCGCTGGATGGCACTGCCGAACAGAGAGATCATCTGCCCCGCCGCTATGATAACAAAATTTGCTTTATTCCCCCGTCTGCTCATTCCAGCTCATACTCCGTGCAGACCGGATATGTGCCGTCCTCACTGAGTGTAAGCTTAGCCCGTATACCATAAAGTGTCTTCAAATTCTGTTCTGTTATCACATCCGCAGGTGTTCCCTCAAACACCATCTGCCCCTCCTTCATTCCAATGATATGGTCTGCAAACCTGGATGCATGATTGATTTCATGGATCACCATGACAATGGTTGTTTGGTTCTTTTGGTTTAATTCTTTTAATAGAGAGAGTATTTCCAGCTGGTGAGACATATCCAGATAAGTGGTTGGCTCATCCAGTACAAGAATTTCTGTCTCCTGCGCGAGCGCCATGGCAATCCAGGCCCTCTGCCTCTGTCCGCCTGAAAGAGAATCTGCCCTTCGGTCTTTCAGTGCCAGAATGCCTGTTGCCTCCATCGCCCAGCGGATCACCTGGTGGTCATGTTCTGTCAGTCCGCCTACAGGTTTCTGATAAGGGAACCGCCCGTATGCCACCAGTTCCTTTACTAAAAGTCCCTCCGATACCTGCGGGCTCTGGGGCAGAACTGCCATCTGTTTTGCGGTCTCCCTGGGAGCCTGCTTTTTAATCTCCGTACCGTTGATAAAGATCTCGCCCTTTTTGGGCTTAAGTATCCCGGCCACAGATTTGATCAGTGTAGACTTTCCGCATCCATTGCCGCCGACTACGATGGTGATCTTCCCGCCGGGGATATTCAGATTCAGCTTTGGTATGACGATGGTCTGCTCATAGGCGACAGTGATATCCCTCACTTGAATCTTTTGTTGTTCCATTTTACACCCTTACCTTTCTTTCATCAGGAGATAAACAAAATATGGCACTCCGATCAGGGAGATCATGATACCCGCTGGTATTTCCAGCGGTGAAAACAGATTCCTCGCAAGTGTATCCGCTCCCAAAACTAAAATACTGCTTAAACATGCTGCCGCAGGAATCTGTCTTTTGTGCACAGGCCCCACGAGACGTTTTGCCAGATGCGGTCCGATCAGTCCGGCAAACGCGATATTCCCGGCCACAGAAGTGGCACAGGCAGCCAGACAGACTGCGAGAACAAGGAAAACCTTTCTTTCCCTCTCCACTTGAACCCCTAATCCCATAGCCAGCTCATCTCCCAGATCCATCACATCCAGCGTTCTGTTTTTGTAAAAGACAATAAGGATCAGCACAATAATAATGGGCGCAGTCATGGCAACATACATCCAGCTGCTGCCCCACAGGCTGCCGCCAATCCATGCCAGAGCCTGATTATAGTCTCCTTTTGACATGTTCAGCTGATAAAGAGTGATCAGGGCATTGACCCCTGTGTTGACACCAATCCCTGCCAATATCATTTTTACAGGCCTCACACTCCCATTATCCCTGGCCAGAAGATAAATACACAGAAAGCTTATAAAAGCACCAGCCGCTGCCGCTATGGGCATGAGCAGAACAGTGCCAAAGCCCAGTGCCGTATAATAGCTGGTGCTCTGTACAGAAATCAAAAGCACAACCGCAAGTGCCGCGCCTGCATTGATACCGATGATCCCGGGCTCTGCAAGATCATTTTTGGTGACACTCTGCAAAATACAGCCTGAGACAGATAATGCAGCTCCGGTTAGAACCGCCGTCACTGCTCTTGGGAGCCGCAGATCAAGTACAGCGATATTCTGCATGCCGTCCCCTTTGCCGAAAAGCGTCATTACAACATCTTTTGCCGTCATGGAGTAGCTTCCATACATTAAGGCTCCCACAAACACGGCCAGAAACAAGAACACCACCAGGGCCACTGCTGTACGCTGCCTTTTTTTCATCTGCTTTGCTCCTTTCTGATCAGCCACAGAAATACTGGCACACCTAATATAGAGGTAAACAGCCCTACCGGAGTCTCATATGGCTGGTTTGCCAGACGCGCGGCCAGGTCCGCCCATACCATCAGCACACTTCCGCCTAAGAAAGACAACGGTATCATTCTTCTGTAGTCATTGTCGAATATCTTTCTTATCATGTGGGGAATGACCAATCCAACAAAGGCGATATTTCCTGCGCTGGCCACACAGACGGCACAGACCGGAATCAGCAGAAGAATCGACCAAAGCCTGATCCTTTCGGGACGGACACCCAGTCCTGTGGCTGCCTCATCTCCAAGGCTCAGGATGTTGATGCTGCCTGCCAGAAAGAAAAACAGAATCAGAGAAATCCCTCCTGCAAATAGTAAAAGCCACACATGGCCCCATGTGATGGACTTAAATCCTCCCGCTACCCAAAACGCAAGCTCCTGGGAACGGTTTCCCAGAATCCCGATCAGGGAGGATAACGATAGAAAAAAGGTTCCCAGGGCTGTCCCCGCCAGCAGAAGCCTTGAGACACTTAAATTTGTCGTTCGCAGGCAAAATCCAAGCACAAGAATCCCGCCGAGAAAAGCACCTATGAGGTCCGATGCTGTCAAACCGAAAAGGCCGGATACTGCCGGTATTACACTTGCAGCTGCCACAGCCAGGGAGGCTCCCTGCGTCATTCCCATGATGGACGGCTCGGCCAGGGGATTCCTGGTCACCCCCTGCATCACAGCGCCCGCACTGGCAAGCATCCCTCCTGTCAATACAGCGGCGATGGCCCTAGGCAGCCTGACTTCCCTGATCAATTTTATATCCAGTGAATCCCCGCCTTTAAAGAGCGCCGAGGCCACCGTTTCAAACGGCAGCCTCTTTGCTCCAAGGGAAACAGCCAGCAGCACTCCAGTTATCAAAAGGATAACGGAAACTGCGGCAAACACAGAAACCCTTTTACTCATTCATCTTCTCCATTAAACCGTTCACTTCATCCAAAAATGAGAGACGCCCGATGGAACTGTATCCCTGGTTAAAGTAAGGGCTTGCGGGAAGCTCTGCCACATGTCCCTTCTTCACTGCGGGAAGCTCTTTCCACACAGAGTTTTTCTTTAAAGCTGCCATATCATCTTTGGTTCCCATGGCAAGAATATAATCTGCCTCAATGGACGCCAGCCCTTCATATGATACTACCGGAAGGCTGATATCCTTCTGCTCCGGCAGTCCTTTCGGTCTTTTTAATCCCATATCTTCATATAAGATACTTCCTATCCCGGCCTTGTCATACACAAAGATTTGGCCTCCACTGGCAAGGATGGAAAGGTAGCTTTTATTCTTTCCGTAGGATTTTTTGATTTCTTTTCCCTTTTCACGGGCCTTTTTCTTATAGTCTGCAAGCCATGCTTCGGCTTTCTCTTTTTTCTGCATGATATCGGCTACCTTGAGCACATCTTCTTTCCAGTCTGTCTGAGCCAGCTTCAGCATAACTGTGGGAGCCGCTTTGGAAAGCTGCTGATACATTTTTTCCTGTACTGAGGAAATAATAATCAGGTCAGGCTTTAACGCAAGAATCTTCTCAACGTCCATTTTGTCCTGCATACTGTAGCCCAGGATCTCAGCCCCGGATAGCTTCTTTTCTAAATAGGATGGGAACTTTGTATAGTCATACGCATCTGAGTTGGCGGTTCCGACTACAGAATAACCGAGGATAGAGAGGATATCACTGTTTCCGCTGATATCAACGATTCTCTTTGGATCTGCAGGTATTTTAACCTTTCCTTTGGCATCTGTCACAGTGATGGTTTTTGAATCCTCTTTTTTATCTGTCTGATCTTCTTTTCCTGAGCATCCCGCCAGCAATGCTGCCAGGGCTGCCAGAACTAAAATGACTGTAATGAACTTTAATTTTTGCGTTCTCATTGTACTTTTACCCTTTCTTCCTGTATACTATCCTTAGTTAGTTTTACCTAACGACTTCGCAACGTATTGTACCTAACCCCGACCCGCTTTTCAATTGATTTTTATTTTATTCATCCATTTGAATAAATCTGACACTCAATAAAATAACTCAGAAAGGAATCCATGAAATGACCATAACCTCCAGTAAAGCTTTCCGGGAGGAAGTGCTGAACCAGCTTTCATTTCAGCCGTCCTCCCATGGACACTGTACTTTATATCAAAATGTATCTGCACCGGAAAGCGGGTATTTTTTATTTTATTCCCGTCCTGGTTATTATGAGCTTGGAATCGCAGATTATACGATACCTAAGGATTTTCAGATCCAGTTTGACAATCCGGAATCTCTTTTGAGGTTTGGAACCGTATATAAGGGAAGTACAAAGTTCCAGCTGAAAAATCAACAGGTATCATCCTTTACTCCCTCTTCTTTTTTTGTGGCAGAAAAAAATCTGAAAGGAAAACAGGCCTGGCATCAGGGGCAGCATTTTCACGGGACAGAGATAACCGTCCACAAAGCCTTTTTGGACGAGATTGTTTCCGTGACTTTCCCTGATTCCCTTTCCCTGAGTGACTTTAAACAAAATCATACTTACCGCTATCTGCCCCATACTGTCATTTCCGTTATCCACCAGCTCAACAGCCTGTCTGTCTCCGGCCGTCTGTCTCCTCTTTTTCTGGAGAGCAAGATCCTGGAATGTCTTGCACTTCTGACAGAGGAAGTCAAAAAGCCTAAGGATAATATGTTTCAGCACCAGCTTGATTTCGGGTTGATACAAATTGGAAAAAAACGCAGCTTCAGGCTTACGGCCTCAGATATACAGGCCATTCAGAAGGCCCACGATATTTTGACGGAGCAGGCAGTTCATCCTCCTACCATTGAAGAACTGAGCAAGAAGGTGTTTTTAAACCAGCAAAAGCTGAAGGCTGGTTTTGTGAAGCATTATCATATGACCATCGGGGAATATACCAGCAGCCTGAGAATGGCAATGGCGGCTGGCCTTCTCTCTGCCACAGATCTTTCTGTCAGTCAGATCGCAAAAAGAACAGGCTACCGGTACAGCGGAAACTTTTCTAAGAAGTTTAAAAGTTATTATGGTGTTAGCCCTCTGGAATACCGCCGGTCCCAATAGAACTTGAAATTAATGAGATTTATGTCTATAATATTTCAGGAAAGGAAAATTTCATCATTTATTACACAAAAGAAAAAGAGGAGGATTTAACTATGATAAACGCTTATAAAGCGTATTGGAAACGCTATTTCGATTTTAAAGGAAGGACATCCCGTTCTAATTTCTGGTGGGCTATCCTGGGACAGCTTATTGTATCAATCATTGTCGGTTTTCTTGCAAGGATGTTAGATACAAACGCTGTTAACTCGCTGTGGTCACTGATCACTTTTATCCCCGGACTGTCATTGAATGTACGCCGTCTGCATGACGTAGACCGTTCAGGTTGGTTGGTTTTGCTTGCATATATACCGATCATTTTATTTATGGTCAGCTTAACCTTGACAACCGCATCCTTGCTGATGAATGCGGAAGCTGCTTCCGGCGGGTTTGGACTTGCAACCATTGTATTCGGACTTCTGGCCCTGATTGTTGCAATTTATTTTATTATCCTATTTGTAAAACAAGGGGTGCAGGGAGCTAACCGTTACGGTATGCCGGATGAGAACTAAGGATAATATATATTAACGCTATAGATTAGCAGAAATATTTTTCCTTCAAATATATTGAAATGGAAGTTCACTCGAATGTACCGCAGCATTTACAAATCATTATGCTGATGGGAAAGATTTAAGTACCATCAATTCTGCTTCCGGAACAAGAAAGAGAGAAAAGCTACAAAACTTTTCTCTCTTTCTCTATAATGTCAGATACTTTATGATTGTCCTCCTTATTAATAGGTACATGCTCCTCCGGTCAGATTTAAAGACTGCCCGGTCATATATTCAGAATCTTCCGATGCAAGAAACAAGACCAGATTGGTAACATCCTGGTAAGTACAAAGTCTTCCGAGGGGAATATTTTCCTTGAATCTCGGCATTACTTCTTCCGGTGTTATATGTTTCTTTTTAGCATAATCGTTGACCTGTTTATCCCACATAGGAGTCAGGATAACTCCGGGACAGATACAATTAACCCGTATATTTTCCTCTGCAAACTCTGTTGCTATCGACTGAGTAAGCCCCCGGATACCAAATTTGCTTGCACAGTATGCCGCGTATTGATTTGTTCCCTTTTTTCCCGACTGAGAAGAAAAATTAATAATACTTCCTCCATGCCCCAGCATTCCTTTTACCGCTGCCTGACAGCACAGAAATGTACCTTTTAAATTAACCCTCATTGTTTGATCCCACACCTGTTCACTGTCTTCTGCCAAAAATGGCTGGATTACGGAAATACCCGCACAGTTGACCCAGATATCCAAGGGCCTGAAACATTTTTCCGCTTTCTCCGCTACTGCCATGACTGCTTCTTTCTCTGATATATCTGCCGGCGCCGCATCTGCCGTGCCTCCTGCTTTCCGAATTTGTTCTGCCGTCTTCTCCGCTGATGCTCCGTCCAGATCAATAGCCAGCACATTAGCTCCCTCTTGTGCCAGCCTTAAAGCGCATGCTTTTCCAATTCCGCTCCCCGCTCCAGTAACTGCGGCTGTCTTCCCTTTCAGTCTCATGTTTTTTCTCCTTCCTTCTCAATTACTAAAAATCTGTAATGTGTTTTTCTCCATAGGCTGCCTTCCAGTCAGAATCAAATGTCTCCAGACTTGTATCCGTGAGCGGATGTTTTAACATATCTTCCATAATCTGAAGAGATACGGTAGCACTGTAGCTCCCGCTCAAAGCAATATCAAAAACCTGCTTCGTATTTTTAAAAGATGCAGCCAATATTTTGGCAGATAGATGATGTTCCCTGAAGACCTTTGTCAGATCTGCGGCCGTTTTGATCCCATCTCCCCCATGATGATCAATCCTATTTACATAAGGGGCAACAAAGTCTGCACCTGCCATGGCCGCTATGAGTCCCTGCTTAGCCGACACAACCGCTGTCGCTGTCACTTGAAATTCTCTGGATTTTAATTCCATAATCGCCTTTATTCCTTCTTTTGTTGCTGGAATTTTCACATAGAAATTTTTACCCAGCTCATCCTTCATCCGCTTTGCTTCCTCTATCATACCTTCTGCCTTATGTGCCGTTACCTGAGCATGCAGCATCTGATCTTCTCCTATAATGCTTCTGATTTTTTTTAAAGTCTCAAAAAAATCTGATTCTTCTCTGGAGATGATTGATGGATTCGTTGTCACTCCACAGACAGGATAATCCCCTGCCGCTTCTTTAATTTCTGCTACATTTGCTGTATCCAATAATAGTTTCATAAACTGCCTCCTTTATTGATTATCTTGATACATTAATTATAAGAAACTGAAATAGAAAAAGTTTTCTCAACAGTAAGCTTCAAAAATAAAACAAACAATAAAAAACAGCGGGGCTCCTACGTTTTGGACATGGAAATCTCTCTGGAAACAGCTAAACAATATTTTCAAAATATGAATCCATACTGCTAAGTGGTTAACTTCAGTTATTAAGAACAAAGTGGGCAAGCCCA
>OBWG01000623.1_pt1 | contig 22163 bp, 20 predicted proteins | sample 1495221 | NCBI WGS metagenome assembly OBWG01 (sample SAMEA2580053, study PRJEB22360) | human gut metagenome | reverse complement strand
TATGCCATCGGTATCCGGGAACTTACGATGAACAGCCAGATCATTACGGCGAACGAGCCGACCTCTGTCATGAGCATTTATGTGATGGCAGCTATCTATTACCTGGTGATCTGCACCATCCTTTCTAAGGTGGCAAATATTGTGGAAAGGAAGTTGTCTTATGGAAAATAAAGATAATAAAAAAGTGAAGGTTCAAGTAAAAGGGCTGGTCAAGAGTTTCGGTGAGTTAGAGGTATTAAAAGGAATGGATCTGGAAGTCGCAGACGGAGAGGTCGTATGTCTGATCGGACCTTCCGGTTCCGGAAAGAGTACATTTTTAAGGTGCCTTAATCGCCTTGAAACTATCACTGGCGGAGAAGTTGTTGTCGACGGATTCGACATCACGGACAAGGGTACAGATATTAACAAAGTGAGAGAGAATATCGGCATGGTATTCCAGCACTTCAATCTGTTCCCGCACAAGACCGTACTGGAAAACATCACAATGGCCCCGGTACAGTTAAAGAAAATGACATTGGACGAAGCCAAGACTGTCGGAAGAAACTTACTGAAAGATGTGGGACTCGAAGAAAAGGCCGATGTCTATCCAGCACAGCTTTCCGGAGGACAGAAACAGCGTGTGGCGATTGCGAGAGCGCTTGCCATGCATCCTGACATCATGCTGTTTGACGAGCCGACCAGCGCGCTGGACCCGGAGATGGTCGGTGAAGTTCTAAATGTTATGAAACAGCTGGCCAAAAACGGAATGACCATGGTTGTTGTGACACATGAGATGGGCTTTGCGAGAGAAGTTGCGGACCGTATCATCTTCATGGACGGTGGATATATCGTCGAACAGGGAGAACCGCATGAGCTGCTGGCCAATCCAAAGGAACCAAGAACCATTAATTTCTTAAATCAGGTATTATAATAAACGATACAGAGCAACCGCTTCTTATGATATGAAAATAAGAAGCGGCTGTTTTTATTCTATAAGGAGGTTTCTCATGAAGACAATTCTGTGTTACGGAGATTCAAATACATACGGCTATAACCCGGAAAACGGTTTCCGGTATCCATATGACTTGAGATGGACGAGTATATTAGAGAAAAATATGGAGGGACGGGCCAGGGTGATCCCGGAAGGCCTCAACGGAAGGACCACCTGCTTTGAAGACGAGATCCGTCCTGGAAGAAACGGTTTTGCCTACCTGGAGCCCTGTCTCCATTCGCATGGGCCTTTGGACCTCGTGGTACTCATGCTGGGTACCAACGATCTGAAGATCCGGTTTCAGCTGACACCGATGTATATTGGGAAAGCCATTGAACGGCTGATCAAAAAGATATTGGAGATCACGCCTCAGAAGAGAGAGGATGGGAAACCGGCCGAAATTCTCCTGGTGTCGCCGATCCTGATCGGGGAGAATATAAGAGAAGTGGCAGATGGAGAGACAATGGGCTTTGAGCGGGCGTGTGAATATTCCAGGCGTCTGGCGCCTGTTTATAAAGAGTGGGCAGACCGTTACGGTATTCATTTTATGGATGCCGCACAATTTGCAGAACCGTCCGAAAAAGATGCATGCCATTTGAGTGCAAAGGGACACAGAAAGCTGGGAGAAGCCATCAGTAAGGCTTGTGAAAACATATTGGGTGCTATATAATGATTGTTATGCAAAGGCCATAAAACGGAGGAAGAAAGATGAATTTAAAAGGAAGAAATTTTTTAACACTGAAGGATTTTACCCCGGAAGAGATCGGTTATCTGCTGGACCTTGCGGCACAGTTAAAAGAAGATAAGAAAAAAGGCAAAACAGGAGACAGTTTGAAGGGTAAAAATATCGCCCTGATTTTTGAAAAACCGAGCACGAGGACGAGATGCGCATTTACCATCGGATGTATTGATGAAGGCGGACATCCTGAGTATTTGGGAAAGGACGATATTCAGCTTGGATATAAAGAAAGCGTGGAGGATACGGCCAGAGTCCTCGGAAGAATGTTCGACGGCATCGAATTCAGGGGATTTTTACATGAAAATGTGGAAAAGCTGGCGAAATACAGCGGTGTTCCGGTATGGAACGGCCTCACCGACGATTATCATCCGACACAGATTTTGGCAGACTTTCTGACGCTGAGAGAACAGTTCGGAGAATTAAAGGGCTTAAACTTCGTCTTCGCAGGGGACGGACGCAATAACATGGGCAATTCTCTCATGATAGGATGTGCAAAGATGGGGATCAACTTCACCTGTCTGGCCCCTAAAAGCCTTTGGCCGAAAGAAGAATTGATAGAGCAGTGCAGAAAGTATGCCCAGGAGTCCGGAGCCAAGCTTACCTTTACTGAAGACACCGATGCTGTAAAGGGAGCCGACTGTATTTACACCGACGTTTGGTGCTCTATGGGTGAAGAAGACAAAGCCGCAGAGAGGGTGGCTCTGCTAAAGCCATTCCAGGTCAACGATGAACTGATGAAGAAAACAGAGAAAGACACAACCGTTGTCATGCACTGTCTGCCGGCGGTAAAAGGAAATGAAGTCACGGAAGATGTATTTGAAAAGCATGCGGAAGTGATTTTTGATGAGGCGGAGAACCGCATGCATACGATTAAGGCGGTTATGGTCGCAACTCTTGGGGAAAAATAAACAATGAAAGAAAAGATCCTCAGACAATTAAAACAATGCGGAGGCTATGTATCCGGGCAGGAATTGTGCGAAACATTCGGGGTGTCGAGAACCGCAGTCTGGAAACACATAAAGGCTCTGAAAGAAGAAGGCTATGTTATTGACTCTGTGAGTAATAAGGGATATAAACTGGTGAAATGTCCGGATATTCTCCTGGCAGAAGATATAAAGAGCAGTCTTTCAACTTCCTGGCTTGGTAAAACGATCAAGGTGATGAAAACAGTGGATTCCACCAATCTGGAGGCGAGGAGACTCGCGGAGGCGGGAGCTTCCCACGGGACACTTGTGACAGCGGAAGAACAGACCTCAGGGAAGGGCAGAAGAGGCCGCTCCTGGGTTTCAATGCCGGGACAGGGTGTCTGGATGAGTTTTGTACTGAGACCGGATGTCGAGCTGGAAAACAGCTCCATGCTGACTCTTGTGGCGGCTCTGGCCGTAGAAAAAGGAATCAAAGATGCAGCAGGCATTGACGGAAAGATTAAGTGGCCCAATGATGTCCTGATCAACGGAAAAAAAGTATGCGGAATCCTCACGGAACTGAGCGCTCAGATGGATGAACTGAATTATATTGTTGTAGGAATCGGGATCAATGCCAATATTGGACAATTTCCGGAAGAAGTCAGGGACAAAGCTACATCTCTGCTTTTAGAGACGGGAAAATCTGCCGACCGGATCAAACTTCTCTGCAGGGTGCTGGAATATTTTGAGTATGATTATGAAATCTTTAAAAAAACTCAGGATTTTTCCATTCTGATGGAAGAATATAACAGTTTTCTTGCACATCGCGGACAGGAGATCAAAGTTGTAAGGGGAAATGATGAATATATCTGTAAGTCCGGGGGGATCAACCGGCGCGGAGAATTGATCGTGGAAGATTCTCTCGGACGGACCAGAGAGATTTTTTCCGGAGAAGTATCGATACGGGGAATCCACGGTTACAGTGTATAAACAGGAGGAAGTATGTATCAGGAGACCATAACTCTATGCGGTTCTAATGGATATGAAAAGAAGTATTATTTAAATGAAGATTTTGAATCCCTTCCACAGCAGATCAAGGATGAATTAAAGATTGCCTGTGTGCTGTACACAGAAGAGATCGGGGGCATTTTAACGCTTGAGTTTGATGAGGACGGGAAGCTGTCATTTAAAACGACAGCCGGGGAAAATGATTATTTTTATGATGAAATCGGAAGTGCACTGAAGATAAAAGAAATGCAGCGGGACAGAGCGGACCTCTGGCAATCGCTGGAACTGTTTTTTCGGGTGTTCTTTCTGGGAGAAGAGGTATAAGCAATGTTATTGACAATGGACGTGGGAAATACCAATATTACAGCCGGTATTTTTGTGGAGAAGGATCTGGTGGAACTGTTTCGCATCACAACGAAACTTCCGAGAACTTCAGATGAGTTCGGAATTCTGATCCGGGATATGATCGCCGCCAAGGGTTTGGATACAAAGGAGATCAGCGCTGCGATCATCGGATCGGTAGTGCCGAATATCATGTATTCTCTCACCAACGGAATCATCAAATATTTTGATGTGACTCCGGTGATCGTCGGACCCGGCATCAAGACCGGGATTAACTTGGGAAGGCTGAATCCCAGGGAAGTAGGAGCAGACCGGATCGTGGATCTTGTAGCTGCCTATGAAATTTACGGAGGGCCTACTCTGGTGATCGATTACGGGACTGCGACCACCTATGACGTGGTTACGGAAGACGGAGTATTTCTGGCCGGAGTCACCGCGCCGGGCATCCGGACCTCTGCCAATGCCTTGTGGAAGGGAGCGGCAAGGCTTCCGGAGATCGAGATAAAGACGCCGGAGAGTATACTTGCCACCAATACGATCACGAGCATGCAGGCAGGACTTATGTACGGGGTCATCGGAGAGACAAAATATATCATTGAGCAGATGAAGAAAGAAACTGGGTTTGAGGACATGAAAGTCGTGGCAACAGGAGGATTGGGCAAGATGATTTCCAGAGAGGTTCCGGAGATCAACTGTTTTGATGATACACTGACATTGAAGGGATTGCGGATTATTTATGAAAAGCAGCAGTAGATTAAAGCCATTGGCCATTGGGGATATTAAAATAGAACATCCCTTTGTGCTGGCACCTATGGCAGGGGTCACGGATCTTCCTTACCGGCTCTTATGTAAGGAGATGGGGGCTGGGCTTCTCTGTACAGAGATGGTCAGTGCCAAGGGAATGTACTACAACAGCCCCAACACAGGTCCTCTTCTTGCAAAAGAGGAAAAAGAAAGGCCCATTGCAGCCCAGATTTTTGGTTCCGATCCCGAACTGATGGCAGACATGGCTGTCAGGATCGAGGATATGGGTTTTGACATCATTGACATCAACATGGGCTGTCCGGTGCCGAAGATTGTAAATAACGGAGACGGATCGGCCCTGATGAAAAATCCTGTCCTCGCAGGAAAGATCATTAAAGCCATGGCAGACAGGTTAAGTGTACCGGTGACGGTGAAGATCAGAAAAGGTTTTGATGACGAACATGTAAATGCAGTTGAGATGGCAAAAATCGCAGAACAGAGCGGAGCGGCTGTGGTCGCTGTACACGGGAGAACAAGAGAGCAGTATTATTCGGGGAAAGCCGACTGGAAGATCATAAGAGAGGTTAAAGAAGCAGTCTCTATACCGGTCATAGGAAATGGCGATATTAATACTCCATTGGATGCGCAGGCGATGTATGAGGAAACAGGCTGTGATGGATTTATGATTGCCAGGGGAGCCAAAGGAAATCCGTGGATCTTCAAAGAGCTGTGTCATTATTTTGACACAGGAGAACTTCTTCAGAGGCCGGATGTTGAGGAGATCATTCAAATGGTTTTAAGACATGCCAGAATGATGATAGAATGCAAAGGTGAGTATATCGGCATCCGGGAAATGAGGAAGCATGTCTCATGGTATACCCATGGGCTTGCCGGTGCGGCAAAGCTGAGAGACCAGGTGAACCATGCAGAGAGTATAGGAGAACTGGAGGCGATCATCAGAAATAACGGGGCGTCCTCTGTTGACAAATAAAACAGTACTGAGATATAATTTACGGATGAGCGTGTACGAACCAGACGGACAGAAGGATTGATATAGAAGGAAAGGAAGCGAAAATATGGCAGAAGCAAAAAAGAATATTCTGACTCAGGAGGGCTTAAAGACATTAGAGGATGAATTACAGGATTTAAAAGTTGTCAAAAGAAAAGAAGTAGCCCAGAAGATCAAAGAAGCGAGGGAGCAGGGAGACTTATCAGAGAATGCCGAGTACGATGCTGCGAAAGATGAGCAGAGGGACATTGAGGCAAGGATCGAAGAATTAGAACAGATCCTGAAAAATGCAGAGGTGATCGATGAGGAATTTCAGCACGGTGTCATCAGCCTTGGCTGCCTTGTAAAGTTAGAAGACATCACATTTGATGAAGAAGTTACTTATCATATCGTCGGTTCCACAGAGGCTGATATTCTGAATAACAAGATTTCCAATGAAGCACCGATTGGCAAGGCACTGCTCGGAGCGAAGATCGGAGATGTGGTAGAAGTGGAAGGCGTAGGCCAGGTGAATAAATATAAAGTTTTAGACGTTAAGAGAAAGTAAGAGGATTGGAAAGTGGCAGAACAGAACAAAGATGCGGGCGAACTTGTCAAGGTACGCAGAAATAAACTGGAAGAATTACAGAGTGCAGGAAAAAATCCGTTTGAGATCATGAAGTATGATACAACGCATCACTCTATGGAGATCAAAGACCATTTTGAAGAACTGGAAGGAAAAGAAGTGTCTGTTGCAGGCCGGATGATGTTCAAGAGGGTCATGGGAAAGGCTTCTTTCTGTAATATACAGGATCTTGAGGGACGGATTCAGGCATATGTGGCCAGAGACGAAATCGGTGTGGAGGAATACAAGGACTTTAAAAAGATGGATATTGGAGATATCATCGGAATCAAAGGTACTGTATTTGCGACCAAAACCGGCGAAAAGTCCATCCACGCAAAAGAGGTTGTACTCTTATCAAAAAGCCTGAAGCCACTTCCGGAGAAATTCCATGGCTTAAAGGATACCGACGCCAGATACCGCCAGAGGTATGTGGATCTGATCATGAATGAGGAATCCAAAGACACGTTTATTAAACGCTCTAAGATCATCAGCAAGATCCGTTCCTTCTTAGACGGACAGGGATTTATGGAAGTAGAAACACCGATGCTGGTGCCGAATGCCGGAGGAGCGGCGGCCAGACCGTTTGAGACCCACTATAATGCATTGGATGAAGATGTAAAACTCCGCATCTCCCTGGAACTTTATTTAAAGAGACTGATCGTCGGCGGCCTGGAAAAGGTGTATGAGATTGGCCGAGTATTCCGAAATGAGGGTGTAGATACAAGACATAATCCGGAATTTACTCTGATGGAATTATACCAGGCGTATACAGATTACAATGGAATGATGGAACTGACAGAGAATCTGTACCGCTATCTGGCACAGGAAGTCGTGGGAAGCACCACGATCACATACAATGGCATTGAGATGGATTTGGGCAAACCGTTTGAAAAGATCACAATGGTTGAGGCTGTAAAGAAATATGCGGGTGTTGACTTTGACGAGATCCATACGGTTGAAGAGGCAAGAAAAGCTGCGGATGAACATCACGTAGAATATGAAGAACGCCATAAAAAAGGCGATATCCTTAATCTGTTCTTCGAGGAGTTCGTGGAGGACAATCTGGTACAGCCTACATTTGTATTGGATCATCCGGTTGAGATTTCTCCTCTTACGAAGAAGAAGCCGGAAAATCCGGACTATGTGGAACGGTTTGAGTTTTTCATGAACGGATGGGAGATGGCAAATGCCTACTCCGAGCTTAATGATCCCATCGATCAGAGAGAACGGTTTAAGGCACAGGAAGAACTGCTCGCCCAGGGTGACGAAGAAGCAAATTCCACAGACGAAGATTTCCTGAATGCATTAGAGATTGGTATGCCGCCGACAGGAGGCATTGGTTTTGGAATAGACCGAATGGTCATGCTGCTGACAGACTCATCTGCGATCAGGGATGTATTGTTATTCCCGACAATGAAGTCACTGGATGCCAAGAAGGGCGAGGCAAAGGCGGAAAAAGCAGTTGCAGCAGAGGAAAAACCGGCTGAGAAAGTTGATTTTTCCAATGTGAAAATCGAGCCGCTCTTTGAAGAAATGGTTGACTTTAACACTTTCATCAAGTCAGATTTTCGTGCTGTGAAAATCGAGGCATGTGAGGCAGTTCCGAAGAGCAAGAAGCTTCTGAAGTTCACTCTGAATGACGGAACAGATCGGAAACGCACGATTTTAAGCGGTATTCACGAGTATTACGAACCGGAAGAACTGGTCGGAAAGACTGCAATCGCAATCGTAAATCTGCCCCCAAGAAAGATGATGGGCATTGATTCTGAGGGTATGCTGATTTCTGCAGTACACGAGGAAGGTGAAAGAGAGGGATTAAATCTGCTGATGGTGGATGACCGGATTCCGGCGGGAGCGAAGCTGTATTAAATCTTCGTAAAAGACTTAAAAAGTAGATTTTTTGTTGCAGAGTACGAAAAATAAAACTTTCTTAATGGGCTTTAATAAGTAATTTAAAATGAAACCCATATTAGCACAGGTGAATATTAAGTACTATAAGGACACTTTTCTAAAAACATTTTAGAGAGGTGTCTTTTTCTGTTATGGCCAAGAAATAGAAATTGGAGGAAAGAAAATGACAAAAAGCATGAAATTAATTTAAAGACAGGAAACAGGAACATATTACAAAGCACTGGTCTATTGGCTGGGAGTATCAGAGGATACGAGAAAGCATATAAACCGAGTTTATGACTTTAAAATGGGATATGTAATGTCTGTGTGCCTGCAGGAAGCTGGCAGACAAGCGGAAGTCAGAGAATTGTCCACATAGCTTTTAATCTTTATGCAGACAGAACACCGGGTATCTTTGAGTATGACGATTTGGACGGGCAGATTGATGAGACAAGGCGCTGTTCTGTAAACGATTTGTTTTATGCTGAAAATTAGGATGCAAGGACAATAAAAGATATTCACTGGTTTAAAAGATTGCTGAAGAAGCACTCTGAAATCAGGTTTCTTCAGTGATAAGAGATAAAGTCATAAGTGCAGTAAATGTCGTTATTTATTTGGCAGATTAAAGAAGTTTTTAAGTCAAAGTCAGAAAGTAACGAAAAAAGGAGATGTGGAATAAAATGTATTACGAAGATAAATAAAGGAAGAAATATTGTGTTAGCAACATCTATTTTCATTATCTTGGCTGTTGTAGCAGCGGCTGTGCTGATTGCTTTGATCATATGGCGTATCAGAAGCCGCCGTTTCCGTCCGAGTGCGGATATACAGCGCCAGCAGATGGAATTAAATGCCGACCTGAAAGACGCCGGGTTTGCATATGAAATAAATGGTGACTACTTTTATTCACTGATGGACTGCTGGCAGCGTGAGGTCGGATACTGCCGGCTTTATGATGAAGCAGCGCCGATGTTTAATATGATCATAGACTGTGAGCCTGTTGAATTCTCCTACGGAGGAAAAAGATGGATGATTGAACTGTGGAAGGGACAGTATGGAATTACAACAGGAGGAGAGATCGGTATCTACAACACAGAACGGGAGGATATCGAACACGAAAAATTCAGAGGAACCTTCTATGAAAATATACGGGATGACGAGAGACTTCCATTATCTTATGTATTGAGGAAAAACGGTAAAGTTCTTCTGCGCCGCAAGGCAGTCCACTGGTGGCTGACCGGCTTTAAACTCGGTGAGTTTTCAGAGACGGATACTCTTACTATGGACGCATCCATCACGTTTCCAAACCGTGAAATGAGGGATTCTTTTATAGAAAGTCTGAGGAAAACAGGCTATAGAAAAAGAGAATTTTCGGTACGCAGGAATACTGTGAATATCCATTATACAGCACCTCATTCAGTGCAGCCGGAAGCCAGAGACGGCATACAGGAAGCACTTGTACAGAAAACCAACAAAAATAACTGCCGATTGTATGAATTTATCACAGAAAAGTACCCAAATACACTTGACAAGATTGAATATATAAAGGCTGTCATGCCGGAACTCTATACAATCTTTGTAGATTCTCTTTATGCAAAAGGAATCTATGAAGCATTTGGATGGATCAAAGACTGGCTGACGGGAAAGCGGCCCGAACCAAGACCGCAGGAACCGCCGTGTCCGCCGGAACCACCATGCCTGCCAAAGCCGCCGTGTCCGCCAAAACCATCGTGTCCATCGGAACCTCCATGTCATCCGTGCGACTCCTGTCCGCCGAGACAGCAGTGTGATTCCAATGACTGCTGCTGCCAGCCGTCAGACTCCTGCCATCATTGCGGAAAGCATAGAGAAGAATGAACTACCGAACAGTAGAGCGGAAACTGGACCAGGTATATAAACATGTGCCAGTCATACCATTTGATTCCGGCACAAAACTGGTAGTTATGAGTGACTGCCACAGAGGACAGGGAAACGCAGGAGACAATTTTTTGGCTAATCAGGCAGTGTGTTTTGGCGCATTGGAGTATTATTTTCAGAAAGGATTTACGTATGTTGAGCTTGGAGACGGTGACGAGCTGTGGGAAAACAGGAAATTAAAGACAATCGTAGAGGTTCATGATGACATCTTCTGGATGCTGTCCAGATTCTACGAAGAGAAACGGCTTTATATGGTGTACGGAAATCATGATATCGTGAAACGGGATAAAGGCTATATGAGGCGGCATTGCGGATGTTATTACTGTGATGCTGTCCATGAGGAGCAGTCTCTTTTTCCGGATATCTCTGTCCGTGAGGGACTGATTTTTCGAAACAGGAAAGATGGAAAAGAAATTTTTATGGTACACGGACATCAGGGAGATTTTCTGAATGATACCCTTTGGCCGCTTTCCAGATTTTTAGTGAGATATGTGTGGAGATATATGGAACTGATCGGATTTTTAGACCCTACCGGAGCTGGACGTCCGAGAAAGGCTAAAGAGCGGATCGAGAAAAGACTGGCCGATTACGGCAGCAGCAGACAAAAGATTTTGATCGCCGGGCATACGCACCGGCCGGCGTTTTCAAAGCCGGGAGAAGGAACCTATTTTAATTCCGGAAGCTGTGTGCATCCCAGATGTATTACATGTATTGAGATTGAAGACAATCAGATATCTCTCGTAAAATGGTCTGTCCGGTCCGGAGAGGACAGAATACTCAGAGTTGAGAGAGAAGTACTGGAGGACCCGGTATCCCTAACAGAGTATGCCGAGACAGAGAAGTAAATAAAAGAGCAAATTATGAGGTACAGACTCCTTGGTCTGTACCTTGTTTTGTGATATAATGTCACCATGCCCAGATATGCAGCTAAGAAGGAGGGGTACATCCTGTGATTTCAGAAGAAAAAGTAAAGATTATGACTTCTCTGGTCCAATATGAAAAAAAAGAGGGAACCGGAGATTTACGCATAAACCGGTACAGCTGCGGTGATTATGTAAGAATGGAGACAATGAAAGTAGGAGTGGCTTTAGTGGTTGCACTGCTTCTTCTAACAGGGATTATCGTTATCTTCCACATGGAGGATGTGATTTCCATGATGAGAAAGGGCACGATTGCTGTTCCGGCAATACTGATACTGATTTGTTTCGGAATTATTTTTTTCTGCTATGTAAAGTCTGCCAGAAGAAGGGCAGAAAAGCGTTATAATGAAGCGATGGTACGGATCAAAGCTTATGAAAGACAACTTGAAAAGCTTCTTGAAGTCTACGAAGAGGAAGAAAAAGAGGACAATAGCCCTAAGATAGATATAGATACAGAGGAGTTGGCAGATGGAAAAATTATTGATTTATAGAGAAAAAATTTTAAATTTCCTGGCTTCCCACTGGCAGGTTTGCGGCCCGGTGGGGAAATTTATCGGAGGAGTGTTTATCTTTTATGTGATAAACTCCCTGTTTGGGTATTCCAAAGTATTGAATCAGCCGTTCAGTATACTGATCCTGGCAGGGATCTGTGTGTTTCTTCCGTTTTCAATGACATTTTTACTGTGCAATCTGATCATCATCATTCATTTATCTATGGTATCTGTTGAGATTGGAATCATATATTTCATTATCCTTGGTATTTACTATCTGTTATATCAGAGAATGTTTCCAGGGATGAGATATCTGCTGTTTATGACGCCGGTCTTTTTCTTTTTTCATCTGCCCGCTGTGGTGCCGCTTTATGTAGGGTCTTTTATTGGCATTACAGGGATTCCGGCCATTGTCATGGGTACATTTTTGTATATTTTTGCTATGACGGTCCAAAGCGGTGTTGTACAGGTAAACAACGGGTCCTTCGGAAGCCAGCTGTATAATTTTGTGCTTCAGGGAACTATAGAAAATAAGGAATTGATCGTATATATCCTCTGTTTTATATTTGTCGCGGCACTGATCGTGGGCATTCGAAAAATGCAGGTCGATTATGGTTGGTATTTTTCTATTTTTATCGGAGGGATTGCCTATGTGATCGTTGTCCTCGTAGGAGGCTTTTTTACGGGAAACCGTGTAGACATCGCAGGGGAATTGGCTGTCGCGGCATTAAGTATCCTGGCAGTCATGATGATGCAGTTTTTCAAAGTTATTGTTGACTATTCCAGACAGGAGACGATGGAGTTCGAGGACGAGGATTATTACTATTACGTCAAGGCGATTCCGAAGAGCAGGGTCAACGAAGAGGAAATAAATATAACAAAGATCAATCCTTCAGGCAAGAAATTTGGATTTAAAAAACATAAGGGAGAGTAGATTTGGAGCAGTTATTATCAGTCATCGAAAAGTATTTATATTGGTTGTCTATTCCACAGATGACAATCACAGATATTCTGGATATCCTGATTGTCAGCGTGCTGATTTATGAAATCGCCCGCTGGATCAAAAACACAAGGGCATGGACACTGTTAAAAGGAATCATGCTGCTTGTTTTCGTGGCAATGGCTGCTTATGTTTTTCAGCTGCACACGATTTCCTGGCTCATCAATAATACAATGGGAGTGGGAGTGACTGCGGCGATCATCGTTTTTCAGCCGGAACTCAGGAATGCCCTGGAACAGTTAGGACGGAAAAATCCGATCGTAAATCTTTTTTCTTCCGATGAGAGCAGGGATGAGAAAATAGGATATACAGACCGGACGATACAGGAAATCGTTCGTGCTACCATCGAGATGTCAAAGGTTAAGACAGGAGCGCTGATCGTATTGGAGAGAGAGGTTCCACTGGGAGAGTATGAGAGGACGGGAATTCCTGTCGATGCGAAGATGAGCAGCCAGCTTCTGATTAATATTTTTGAGCATAATACTCCGCTTCATGACGGGGCAGTGATCGTGAGGAACAACCGGATCGTTTCGGCAACCTGCTACCTCCCGCTAAGTGACAGTCTGGAGATCGGAAAAGAACTGGGGACCAGACACAGGGCAGCAGTGGGAATCAGCGAAGTTTCCGACAGCGTGACGATCGTAGTCTCAGAGGAGACGGGAGGCATCTCCATTGCCCAGGGAGGCAGGATTTACAGGGGACTGACCCCGCAGCAGCTGAGAGACCGACTGGCCGTGGTAAAGAGTGATTACAGCGATGGAAGAAAATTCAGACTCTGGAAAGGATTGAACCGCAATGAAAGAAAAATTAGGAAATGATCTCATATTAAAAGTATTCTCTCTTGTCCTTGCAATCCTGCTCTGGCTTTTTGTCATCAATACAGAGGACCCGGTGATCACAAAATCTTTTTCTAATATTCCTGTGGATATGCTCAATGAACAGGTGCTGGATGAATTGAACAGGACTTATAAGATCACGGAGGGTTCAACCGTCAGTTTTACGGTCAAAGGGAAAAAGACAGTCCTCGATAAGCTGAAGAAGAGTGACTTCCGGGCTACCGCAGATGTATCTTCCATGTCAAAGGTAAATTCAATCCCTATCAAAATCGTACCGCTGAAGTTTGCAGATCAGCTGGAGATAGTATCAGGCAATAACCAAAGCGTTAAGGTGAAACTGGAAGACCTGAGGAGAGTCCAGGTACCGGTGACAGTGGAGACAACAGGAAAACCTGCATCGGGCTTTACAGTTGGGAGCAAAACAGCCGCGCCGAATCTGATATCCATTTCCGGGCCGAAAAGCGTGGTTAAGCAGGTTAAATCTATCAAGGTCATCGTGGACGTTACCGGTCTGAAAAAAGATATCTCGATCATTCATAAAGTTGTCTGCTATGACAGTGAAGGAGAGCAGATTGATCAGTCCCGGCTGAAGCTGGACAATGATGAAGTAAAAGTTAAAATAAAATTCAGCAGGACTAAAACCGTGCCGATTGTAGTCAAGACAAAGGGAACCCCGGCTAAGGGATATGCCCTTGGAAGTATAGACTATTCACCCGAAGAGATTGAAATTACCGGTGAGCAGGACGCGCTGGATCAGGTCGATGAGATCGCACTTTCTAAGATCGATATAAGCAACAGTACAAAGAGTATAGAAAAGACCATCAAAGCAGCGGACATCAAACTGCCGGAAGGGATCACATTTGTAAAAGACACAAGCAAGATCGAAGATATCGTTGTCAAAGCAAACATTGAGAAGTACAAAAAACGGACGATCACTCTCTCCACGGATCAGATCCAGCTGATCAATAATGAAAATAATTATAAGATTGAATTTGACCAGTCTGAAGTACCGATCAAAGTGACGGGACTGAAATCCGTCGTAGACGATCTGACGGCCAGGGATTTAAATCCGAAGATTGATGTCTCTGTCTATGAAACCGGCACACATACGGTCCAGGTCCAGTTGAAAGAAGTAAAAAATATGGACATCATAGGAAACGTACAGGTAAAAATTACAGTATCAGAATAGGAGCCTAATTATGAAGACAATGTCAATCGTCCTTCCGGCTTATAATGAAGAACAGATGATAGAAAAAGCTGCAGGGGTTATCACAGAACTCATGAAAAAGGAAAAAATAAGCTATGAGCTTGTTTTTGTAAATGACGGATCAAAAGATCAGACGTGGGAAAAAATCGTTGAGGTAGCCGAACGTGATCCAAATGTGAAAGGAGTCTGTTTTTCGAGAAATTTTGGAAAAGAAGGGGCTGTATTCGCAGGTATTGCCAATGCTTCCGGTGATTGTATAGCGGTTATGGATTGTGATCTTCAGCATCCACCTGAGACGCTGGTTACAATGTATCGGTTATGGGAACAGGGCTATCAGGTAATAGAGGGTGTGAAGGCATCCAGAGGCAAAGAAGGATTCATTCACAAATTTTTTGCTAAAACCTTTTATAAGATTATCAGCAATGCCACGGGTGTCGATATGTCAAGGGCATCTGACTTTAAGCTTTTAGACCGTGCAGCAGCAAATGAGTTTTTAAAATTACCAGAACGAAATGTATTTTTTAGGGCATTATCCTCCTGGGTTGGGTTTAAGACTACTTATGTGGAATTTCATGTCCAGGAGCGCGAGGCCGGAGAATCAAAGTGGTCCATGAAGTCACTGTTCAAATATGCCATTAACAATATTACTTCGTTCAGTGCTGTGCCAATGCAGGTGGTTACATTCTGCGGTGTGATCTTTTTCCTGTTTGCAATCGTACTGGCAGTACAATCACTGTATCTGTATTTCAGCGGAAGGGCCGTGGCCGGCTTTACGACAGTTATACTGCTGCTGCTGATCATTGGAAGCATTCTGATGTTCAGCCTGGGAGTAATCGGATATTATCTGTCAAAGATATACGAAGAAGTGAAAATGCGGCCGAGATATATCATATCAGAAATAACAGAGACTAAGAACGTAAACTAAAAACAGCGGAGGGATCTGATTCCTTCCGCTGTTTTGCTATGAATCCCAGTCATTTGCTTTGACCCAATTTTCATAGTAGTGCATCTGCCGGTGCTTTCGTATAGTTCTGCGTTCTCTGTAATAGTAAGGAAACATCTTCTTTTTCACCCGCATATATTTTGGCTCCTGAGGCGGACCGATGGGCCGGTCAGGAGGGAGCTGTCTGTAGTACCTGCCGAAATAATACAGCCGGTCAAAATCATGTTCTTTTTTCGCGGCTGAAGTTACGATATTGGATGTTCCGATATGATGAGGGTGCCCATATTCCCCTTCAGGGTTATGTGTGGCGATCTCTTTCCAGTTCTTATACCGCAGCAATGTCTGGATATCTTGTTCTATGCGGTTTTTATATGGCTCCCATGAAACGCGTCTTCTGTTGACATAGTCCGGATAATTCAACATAATACTTGGGGAACCTGCCACGTTCATGGCATATTTGAATTCTTTATATCTTGTGAGATGGTATGTATTTGCATTGGTAAGGCACACAACCAGATACCGGTCCTTCGCAAGGTGGGCGCCGCCCCACAGGGATTCATCGTCGGGATGTGCAACGATCATAAGGCGGTCAATACCTTTTAAATCTAATGTGTCTAAATATTTCTTTGTGGCACCCTCCTTCACCGGCAGAGAAATGCTGATGACTGCCAGAACAAAGGCAAAAATGAGAGTGATATATATCATTGTCTTTTGTGAACGGTCAAATTTCATGATGGCCTCCGTTTTGAGGTTTTCTAATTTCATTGTAAAAGCTTATATACTGGATGAGTTATATAAGCTACATTATTATAGAATCAAAGGCAGAGGTTTTCAAGAGAGTTTGCTGTTTTGTAAGATTATTTAATTTTATAAAAATATCTGTTATATTGTCGCTCGAAATGTAACAAAATGATAATATAATTATTTCATCTTTATCGTGCACCTGCTTCATCTTTTGTATTTGTTTCTTTAAATACTAGAAATTTACTGATAAAATTGTAACGATGATCTGAGTTTCCAGTTTTGCAAGCCATTTTGCCTGGCTGATATACTGGACGAGAACAAAAACACCACCGACTTCTATAATCATTGTAGAAAGACGCCCCAGAACAAACCGGCAAAATTCAATCCATACTTCCTTCCAGGAAGAACTTTTGGAGGCAAAGACAAATATCTTATTCACAACAAAAGCAAATACGATAGCGGAAGCAACTGAAATGATATTGCTGATCGTATAGTTTACTTGACAGGCATACACCAAGACATTAAAAATTAAAAGGTTGACAAGTGTTGTACATCCTCCGAAAAAAACATAACGGAGCCCCTGATTATTACATAATTTTTTAATTATATTTACCATATTGATTTCCTCTTTCGGTTTCCATAGATTTTAAACTTATTACATTATAGAATTACATACAATATTTTGCAACAATATGAAGAATTTCTTACAATAACAAAGATCTGGACATAGATATGGGAATATATAGTTGTCTGTGGTATAATAACTCATATTTAAATATATGATATCATATCTTGACAACTTTGTTCTTGAAAAAAATCAGATTTAAAGGAGAGACATTCATGACGACACAAAAGAATACAAGAAAATATTATTTACTATATCTCGTGTTATTCGTTTTCATGTGCTTTACGGCATTTTATCCATTTATTGCGGAGGGCAAGTCTTTTATCTGGGCCGAAGGAGTAGAGGATGGGCTGTCACAGCATTTTGAATCACTGGCCTATTGGGGACACTACCTGAGGGAACTGGTTAAAAATATTGCATCAGGGCATCTGTCTCTTCCTATGTGGAATATGAGTCTCGGTTACGGGGGGGATATTTTATCGACTTTAAACTACTATGCTATCGGAGATCCCCTGAATCTTCTGTATATTTTTGTGCCTGTGAAGCATACCGAGACCATGTATAATTTCATGATTCTGCTGCGCATGTTTCTGGCAGGTGCTGCATTTATGGTATACGGAAGAAAGATGAACAAAAATAATTTTGCAGTGGTTTTAGGGGCGCTTGTCTATGTGTTCTGCGGATTTACGTTTCGTTCAGGGCTCAGACATCCGTTTTTTATTAATCCGATGATTTATTTCCCACTTTTATGCCTTGGTGTTGAAAAGATTTTTAAAAAGGAACGGCCGTATTTATTCATTATTGTCACGGCTGTGGCATCTATGAGCAACTTTTATTTCTTATATATGCTGACTATTTTTACGGTAATATATGCGCTGATTCGCTTTTACCAATACTATACAAAAGAACGGCTAAAGAATTTTTTTGTTCTGCTTAGAAATTTTGCAGGATATTATATACTGGGAGTTGCCCTGTCGGCAGTGATCCTTCTGCCCGCGGTCTATGGGTTTTTAGGGAATGGACGGGGAGGAGGACAGGTTCACAATCTGATCGCATATCCTTTTAAATATTACATTTTGTTTTTAGAGAATTTTGTTGGATACGGAAACAGCGGACAGTCTACCAACGTAGGTTTCATTCCCATTGCCGGCATCGTTGTATTATTTTTGATGTATTCAAGGAGAATGAAACACAAAAAGTATAAGATGGCGTTTGTTGGATGCATTATATTCCTGGCCCTTCCTGTTTTCGGTTATATTTTCAATGGCTTTTCTTATGTGACCAACCGATGGAGCTTTGTGTTTACATTTATTATAGCACTGCTTGTGGCAGAGATGTATCCGAGGCTCTTTCACATGTCAAAACGCCAGATTATTGGTATTCTGGTGGGTATCTCAATCTATAATCTGATCATCAAAGTGGCAGAGCTGAGCAAGTCGGATGTATTTAAAAATGATGGGGCTTACATGGCAGGCATCCTTCTGTTCTTGTTTTATTTGGTCTTCCTTTTCTTTCAGTGGAAAGGCATGGATGATAAGCGTATGGTGACTCGGATTGCCGTGGCTGTCCTGGTTGTGACCAGTATAGGAGTCCATGGTTTTTACCGATTTGGTGACGGGGGAAGATACTATGCAGGTGAATTTTTAAATTCAGGAGAGGCGTTGAAAGCTATTCAGTCAGAGGAAAATAAGCTGTTGAAAAAACAGGCGGCCGGCCGTCTGGTCAGAGTGCACGATGAAGGTCAGAGATTTCACAATTATGGACTGCTGGATGGGCTGAATACAGTCAGTGCCTATTACAGCATAATTCCAAAGGAGACAATGGAAGCTGTAAAAAGTTATGAGACTTTGGGAATGCAGTACGCAGACAAATACCATGGACTGGATCTCAGGCAGGGACTTTTAAGTCTTGCCTGTGTAAAATACATTACAGTGCCGAAAGACCAGAAGCTGGAAGGATACCGACTCCTGGATGAGACAGAAGAATCCAGGCTATATGAGAATCCGTATGCACTTCCGTTTGGTTATACGTATGATTCATGGATCAGCCAAAAGAAATATGATACAATGAATGGAGCAGAGCGGGAGCAGGCCATGCTGAAATGTGCGGTTCTGGAAGATGAAGTAAAAGGTCTGAAAAAGCAGAGCAGTCTGACAGCGCAGACAGAAGAAAAAATTCTTTCCGGGAAACACAGTACATCCGTAGACAAGGCCGGCAAATGTAAAAAATATAGTCTGGAACTGGATTCGGACAAGGAACACTATCTTTATATAAAAAATCTTCATTACAGTCCTTTGACAAAAAATAATTCAAATGTTGGCGAGATTGCTTTGAAAGGGAAGAAGGGTAACCGTGGAATTGATGTGACAGACGGTTCGGAGGAACACCATATTTATATTCAGGATAAAATGAGCTCCTATTATTTTGGGCGACATGATTATCTGATGAAGATATCGGACAGCGGCAAACTTGAATTTCGATTTCCGAGTACCGGAACATATAAGGTGGGTTCGGTTTCGCTGATTTCCGTGAAGCCACAGGATATGAAAAAGGAGATGAAGGAAAGAAAACGTAATTCATTAAAAAATATTTCTTATAAGAATAATGTTTTTACCGGGGAGATCACGACGAAGAAAACAAAATTATTATGTATTCCGATTCCGTATTCCAAAGGCTGGTCGGCCGAAGTTAACGGAGAGAAGCAGCAAATTATAAAAACAAACGGAATGTATATGGGACTGGTGCTGAAGCCAGGAGAGCATGAAATTACTTTAAGATACCGGACGCCATGGCTGGTTCCGGGGACTGCCATCAGCAGTATGGCCGGATTTATATTTATTATTTATATAGTAGTATCAAGAAAGAAAAGAGGATTAATATGAGAAAAATAATAGGGGGATTGGCAGCAGTCTGCCTTGTAGGCAATCTCTTGCTTTTTCAGCCGGAGATAAAGGAAGTAAAGGCGGAGACAGGAGATAATGCATCAGTTTCTGTCACGGATACAGATGAATATAAAACAAAGGAAGTTATTGTAAAGTTCAAAGACGGCCTGACCGAAAATGAAAAAGAAAATATAATGAATGAGTCACCCGGGAATGCACAGCAGGTGACGGATTCCATAACTGTCGTAAAGACAGATACGAAGAAAGAGACAGCAGCCGCAGTAAAAGAACTGGATCAAAATAGCGACGTAGAATACGTTCAGCCAAACTATGTCTATCGGCTGGTGGATGGAAGGGGAAGGACATCAGGGAAAGAGACTGCGATGAAGACAGCAGCAGTCAACGATCCATTCTTTTATGCACAGTGGGGGCTCCTGAACTATGGGTCGAATCTCACAGATTATGTCCATGATCAGCAAGGCGGACAGGACATTACCATTTCACAGAAAAAAGGATTGGATATTAATATAAAGAATCTCTGGAAACAGCTGAACAAAAAAAACACTCAAAAGGTAATCGTGGCAAATATTGATACGGGGGTTGATTATACCAGCCCTGATCTGAAATCTGTCATGTGGAAGAACACGAAAGAAAAGAAAAACGGGAAAGACAGCGATAAGAACGGTTATAAAGACGATATTTACGGGTGGAACTTCTATAGCAATAATAATAAAGTATTCTCAAACAAATCTTATATAGATTCAGATGGATATGTTTCTTATGAAGACGACCATGGGACCCACGGTGCCGGGACGATTGCCGCTGTTCGGAATAACGGATATGGCATTGCAGGCATTGCGTCCGGTACAAACGTAAAGCTTATGTCCATAAAAGTTCTGGGCGGAAAAATGGGAGAGGGGACAACGCTCAGTGTCATCAAAGGAATAAAATATGCAAAAAAAATGGGGGCTAAAATCTGCAATTTCAGCTTTGGGTCCTATCAAAATGACAGGATGCTTCGGGATGTTATAAAAGAAAATAAAGATATGCTCTTTATCTGTGCCGCCGGTAATGAGAGAAATAATAATGACCGGTATCCTGTTTATCCTGCCAGCTATAATTACAGTAATGTAATATCTGTTGCGAATCTGGATTATACCGGATATTTAGACAGGTATTCAAACTATGGAAAAAAGAGCGTGCTGTTGGCGGCTCCCGGCACTGATATTTTTGGACTGGGTGTCAGAGAGAGAGGAATCATTGAAAGCGGAACGTCCATGGCGGCTCCAATGGTGACGGGTACGGCGGCGCTGATTTACGCAAAATATCCGGGAGTAACACCGGCTGTGGTGAAATCTGCGCTGAAACGCGGAGCAGCCAGACTCAGCAGTTTAAAAGGGAAAGCAGCTTCCGGTGGGTATTTAAATGCTGAGAAGACGGTGAATTCTAATTATTATCCTCCGTATATTACGGTAAAGACATCAAAGAAAAAGAATTATTCAGTGGTTAAGGTAAGCGCAAAGAAAAGAGGCAGCACTCAAATTACAAAAGTAAAATACATAAAGGGTAAAAAGACTGCTGCATACTTTGCAAACGGGAAAAGGGGTTATTCTATAAAAAACAGCTCTATTAAAGTTAAAAAGACAGACTATTATACAATATATGCCAGAGACAGTGCGGGAAACCAGACTGTAAAGACAGTAAAACTTACTGCAGGAAAACCTCCGAAGCTTAATGTAAAAAAATATAGAATGAGTCGAAGAAGTACGAAGGTAAAAATAACAGCAACCGATGAGAGTAAGAAAACCTTGAAATTCAGATATACAAAGGGGAAAAAGTCAGTCTCCTACTTCAAAAAGGGGAAAAAAGGAATGAAATTAAAAAATAAAAAAGGAAAAGCAGATTTTCAAGGGAAAAGAAATTGTTATTATACCATATATGTTAAAGACAAATGTGGAAATGAGAAAAGTAAAATTATAGTGAAAAAGAGTTTTTAACCATTGAGAAATGTCTGATTTTGTTAAAAAGAATTGGGTAAATGTGTTGTAGATTTATTACTTTTGTGATAAAATAGGGAATCACAGAGATAGGGTTAGGATGGGGATTGATATATATTGTTCAGCATGAGAGAGAAAGCATGAGGTGTAGTATGAAAAAGCTAAAATTTTTACTGCGAACGGCATCATTGTGTATGGCGTTTATTTTGATGGGCACAAATACTGTGTCAGCCAAAACCCCTAAGGTAAAAAAGATTAAATTTTCCAATGTTTCTTCCAAAAAGACCATGTACAGGGGCACATCCAAAAAGTTTACAGTAAAAATAACTCCGTCCAAAGCCAAAAGCAGAAAGCTTCAGTGGTATTCCAGCAATAAGAAGGTGGCCACGGTTA